>Ga0182027_10000955_pt1 | contig 48754 bp, 42 predicted proteins | sample 712E1DmetaG_FD_121300 | JGI IMG/M metagenome (GOLD analysis project Ga0182027, IMG submission 121300) | Permafrost microbial communities from Stordalen Mire, Sweden - 712E1D metaG (Illumina Assembly) | ecosystem: Environmental > Terrestrial > Soil > Wetlands > Permafrost | place: Sweden...
GATTAGCGTCGACTTGACGAGCAGGCCACTCATGCCGATTGCGTCGGCGTTGACTTCGTCGGCCTTTGCGATCATCTCGGACATGGGCACCTTTATGCCGAGATTGTGGACCTCGTAACCATTGTTGGTGAGGATGATGTCGACCAGGTTCTTGCCGATGTCGTGCACGTCGCCCTTGACGGTCCCGAGAACCACGCGACCGCGCCCGCTCGAGTCGGTCCGCTCCATGTACGGCTCCAAATGGGCAACTGCGGCCTTCATCGTCTCGGCAGAGCTGAGCACGAACGGCAGCTGCATCTGTCCCGATCCGAACAGCTCGCCAACTGTGCGCATCCCGCTGAGCAGCATGTCGTTCACGATGTCGAGGGCAGCGAACCCTGCGCCGAGGGCCTCGTCCAGCTCAGCCTCGAGGCCGTTGCGGTCACCGTCGATGATGCGCCGTTCCAGCCGCTGCGCGACCGTCCAGCCGGAACGATCCTCGACCGCGGAGTGTGCCGCCGCCCTCTCGCCCTCAAAAGCTTCGATGAGAGCCGAGAGCGGGTCGTAGCCTTCGCGGCGCCGGTCGTAGATGAGATCGAGGCATATGTCGCGGTCGGAGTCCGCGATCCGGTGCAAAGGCTGGATCTTTCCGGCGTGCACGATCGCGGCATCAAGCCCGGCCTGGACGCACTCGTGCAGGAAGACCGAGTTGAGGAGCTGGCGTGCGGCGGGGGAGAGCCCGAAGGAGACATTAGAGAGACCGACGACAGTGTGAACGCCGGGCAATTCGGCCTTGATCCGCCGGATGGCCTCAATTGTCTCGATTCCGTCTCGCCGGCTCTCCTCCATGCCCGTCGAGAGCGGGAGGGCGAGCGGGTCGAAGAGGAGGTCTGCCGGTTCCAGGCCGTAGCGGTCGACGGCGAGGTCATGGATGGCCTTGGCGGCGCGCAGCTTCCAGTCGGCAGTGCGCGCCTGGCCGTCTGTATCGATGCAGGTGCAGATGACCGCCGCGCCATAATCGCGCGCCAAACCGAGGAACAGGTCGAGCCGGGTGCCAGGAGCATCCCCGTCCTCCAAGTTCACCGAGTTGAGGACGGGCCGGCCGCCGATCCACTGGAGGGCGGCTTCGGCGACGGGTGCTTCAGTGGTGTCGATGACCAGCGGTATCGACGACTGGGTAGCGAAGCGCTGTGCCACCTCTGTCATGTCCCGCACTCCGTCGGCACCGGTGTAGTCGACGCAGACGTCGAGCAGGTGAGCTCCCTCGCGCGCTTGGTCGCGCGCCATGGCGACGGTGGACTCCCAGTCGCCTGCGAGCATCGCGTCGCGGAACCGCTTCGAGCCGTTTGCGTTCGTGCGCTCACCGATGACCAGGAACGATGCCTCCTGCTCAAATGGTGTCGCTGCGTAAAGAGAGGCTGCCGACGGCTCGTATGCCGGTAAGCGGGGAGCCGGGGTGAGGTTCGCGCAAGCGGCCACGACCTTGGCGAGGTGCGCGGGCGTAGTGCCGCAACAACCCCCGACTATCGAGACACCGAGCTCACGGACGAACACAGACAGGTGCTCGGCAAGCGCGTCTGGCGTCAGGTCGTAATGCATCTTGCCGTCCAGGACCGATGGAAGCCCAGCGTTGGGCAGCGCCGAGATCGGAGTGCGTGCCTGGGCTGAGAGCGAGCGGAGTGCCTCGTACATCTCTACGGGACCAGTAGCGCAGTTCATTCCTATGACGTCGGGCCTCATCGCGTCGAGTGTGCAGAGCGCCGCGCCGATCTCGCTGCCGAGCAGCATCCGGCCCGTCAGTTCGATGGTCACCTGTACCTGGATCGGTACGTCGCGCCCCGCGTACTTCATCGCGAGACGACATGCCTGGATAGCGGCCTTAGCCTGGAGCACGTCGTAGCAAGTCTCGATCAGCAAAAGGTCGACTCCGCCGTCGAGCAACCCACGTGCCAGCACCTCGTAAGAATCCCGGAGATCCTTGAAGCTGACCTGGCCGAGCGACGGAAGCTTCGTGCCCGGCCCAAGGCTGCCTGCCACGTAACGCTGCCGATCCGTCGTCGAATACGCGCTGGCGACTTCCTTCGCCAGTCGTGCAGAGGCTCGGGCCAGCTCTTCGGCGCGGTCCGCGATCTGGTACTCGGCGAGGACGATGGGCAACGACCCGAACGAATTGGTCTCGACGACATCGACGCCGACCTCGAGGAATGACCGATGCAGCTCCTGGACGATGGTGGGACGCGTGAGACAGAGCATCTCGTTGCAGCCCTCCAGGGAATCGCCCCCAAAGTCATGCGCGCTGAGCTCGCGTAGCTGAAGGTTGGTACCTGTCGCACCGTCGTAGATAACGACGCGCTCGCGTACAGTCTCGAGATAGCTCTTGCCGGGGCTCACTGAGAACAGAGCCTATCTGGGTGCTTGCGTTGCTCTGTACCGTCGCTCGGCCGGGATGGGCGGCACCCGCCAGATGCGACCTCAGCTCTGCGGGCCACCGGGCTTGTTCGGCGGGATGCGAGAGCCTGTCGATACCCGTGGCAGAGCCCGTCTCGCCTTCTCCTCGATCGCCCAGGTTGCGCACTCGGTGGCCAGTGAGGGGTGGAACTTCAGGCGTCGCAGCTGCTGTTCGGTCGTTTGCTGATCCTCTCCGAGATCGACGAGGCTGAGTGCGAGTCGGCAGCCGTGACGGCGGAGGCCGTCCACAGCCGGTGGCGATGGACGCGCCATCGAGGCCTCGTGCTTTGCTATGAGTGAGTCCGGCAGGCGACGCAGGTGGCGCCGGGCGAGCGGAGGAAGCCGGAGCCTCACCGCAAGCTGCCGAGATCCGCGCCACTCGGCCATGTCGAAGTCGACACAGCGCTTCACGGTTCGGGCGAACGGAGCGTTCGGGCCCATTCGTTCCCCTAGACCGAGAGATCGAGCCGTGTCCTCCACGTCCAGGTCGATTCCTCCGGGCGATTCTTCCAACTGAGTCGACAGGTTCCTCAGCAGCCAGGTGGTCGACGGTCCCAGAACCGGAAGCCAGAACGTCTCGACGTAGGCCGACCGTGGGTCGTGTCCGACCTCGTCGATCACCGGGTCCAGCCAGGCCTCGACGCGAAGCTGCGGCCGCTTTTCGCCAGACGAATACCCCTGGTCATCGGGACACGACGCGGCGCTCGGGCCTAGTTGCACAAGCATCTTTTGACCTCCGTTGTTGCTAATCGATGCGATCGCTCAGATGCTGAACTCCTAGGTTCCCGTGCTACCTACCGTTAGGGCGGCCGTGGAGCACCTCAAGCGAGACTTGCGCTCGCGACCTGCTCATTCGACCTGATGCAAGCGGCCGGCCGAGAGATGTCGTGCCCGGCGTCGATGTCAGCGTGTCACCTGGCCACAGGCCCCCTCTTTGGTGGCTGGGCCACGGCTCCAAGCACGCCCAACCAGGCGCATGACCGCGACGACAATATGAGCGCGCCCTGGCAGTTTCGAATGGTGTGGACCGTCTGCAGCCCATCGCCTCGGTCTGGGGACTTAGCGAGCAGTTGGGCGCTCCTATCGCAGCAACGATTCAAAACGCGCGACGAAGCCCGACCTCGTCGAGGTGACCTAGCAAGTCGAGCGGATCGTCGTAGACGCGGTAGGCGCCTGCCCGCTCGAGTTCCTCTCGGCCGTAGCCGCCGGACAGAAGTCCCACGCCGAGCGCTCCCGCTCGCCGTGCCGCCAAAAGATCCCACACGCTGTCTCCTACAACCATGCTCTGTTGCAGGTCGACACCGAGTACCGAGGCGGCCTTGATGAAAAGGTCCGGATCGGGCTTGGCATGGCGGACCTGGTCGCTCGTCACGACCGCAACGTCGTCACGCACCCCGAGCATCTCGAGGGCCGGGGCCGCGTTGGCGGCTCGGCTGCTGGTGGCGATCGCCCAGGCGACGCCGTCCTCGGTCAGGGCCTGGAGCAGCTCCCGAGCGCCCGGGAGCGGTCGAACGCTCATCCGCTCCTCGGCGTAGGCGACGGTGTAGCGCTTGCGCACCTCGTCGACCAGGGACGCGTCGAGGTCGCGGTTGGTCTCACGCACGAGAGCGTTTATGAGCAAGTCACCGCTCATGCCTATTCTCCGGTGGATTCTCCAGACTGAAAGCTGGATCCCGACGTCGTCGAGCGCCCGGCGCCACGCGACCACCTGCTGGTAGACGCTGTCGACGAGTGTTCCATCCAGGTCGAGGATTACCCCGCCCGCGTTATCAGTGTTTGTCGTCATGGTCATGGCCCACATCTTGCCCGGCGCGCCCAATGCCCGTGTCGCTTAGTGTTGGCTGCCGACCCATTGGAGGACAAGTTGACTATCACAGCCTTGAAGCGAATGGTGCTAGAGGCCAACCTTGATCTCGTTGAGCGCGGTCTCGTATTCGAGACCTTCGGGAACGTAAGTGGCATAGCCCGAGACCTCGGTGTCGTCGTGATCAAACCGAGCGGTGTGCCTTACGGAGAGCTTTCTCCCGAGGACATGGCTGTTGTCTCGCTGGAGTCCGGCGACCATGTCGAGGGCCTGAAGCCATCGTCCGATACCCCGACACATCTTGAGATCTACCGGTCGTTCGCGACAGTGGGGGGCATTGCCCATACGCATTCAACGTGGGCGTCGAGCTGGGCACAGGCCCGTCGGTCGATCCCGTGTTTGGGGACCACGCACGCCGACTACTTCAGAGGCGCCATCCCTTGTAGCCGCGAGCTGACCGAGGAGGAGATAGTGGGCGCCTACGAGAAGCAAACGGGCCGGGTGATAGTCGAGACCTTCGAATCACTTGACCCCGACGAGATTCCTGCGGTGCTCGTCGCGTCACACGGTGTCTTCACATGGGGAATCGACGCCTCGCTATCTGTTCTCCACGCAGCGGTCGTCGAGCAGCTCGCCCGGATGGCGCAACTTTCACTGGAGCTCAGCCCTGGGCTGGGTCAGATGCCTAAACAGCTGACCGATAGGCACTTTCTGCGAAAACACGGCGGCAACGCCTATTACGGACAGGCGGACGGCCAGCAGCGTTCCGATGCGTCGATCCCCGAACAGGGCAGGCTCGGCTTTCGGTGACGCAGGACGAGTTCGAGTTCGCGACGGCGGGCCGGATCATCTTCGGTGCCGGGCGAGCGGCGGACCTCGCGTCGGTCGTCGCAGGGTTGGGATCGAGCGCGCTGGTTTGCACCGGAGGCGACCCCGACCGGCACCTCGCGCTCATGGAGGGCCTCAAGGTCCCGTTCTCTGTGTTCCCGGTTCGAGGTGAACCGGTCGTGGACCTCGCCCGAGCGGCTGTTGCGGTCGCGCGCGACGAAGGCGTGGACCTTGTCGTAGCGGTTGGCGGTGGCAGTGTCATCGACCTCGGCAAGGCCGTGGCGATGCTGCTCACCAACCGAGGAGATCCGCTCGACTACTTAGAGGTGATCGGGGAGGGCCGAGCCGTCACGAAGCGGTCGGCACCCCTCGTTGGCTTGCCCACGACCGCCGGCACGGGAGCCGAGGTGACGCCAAATGCAGTCCTCGCATCCCCGGCCGATGGCCTGAAGGCGAGCTTGCGCAGTCCCTTGATGCTGCCCGCGGTCGCGCTTGTGGACCCGGTGCTGACCGTGAGCTGCCCACCTGCGGTCACCGCGTCGAGCGGGCTGGATGCACTCACGCAGTGCTTGGAGCCGTTTGTTTCAGGTCTGGCAACACCGATGACTGACGCGTTGGCCCGCGAGGGACTGCGTCGGGTAGCGTTCGGGCTTCGGAAGAGCTATTTCGACGGTACCGACGTCGCTGCCCGGACCGATATGGCGTTGTGCAGCCTGCTCGGTGGCCTGTCACTTGCCAACGCGAAATTGGGCGCCGTGCACGGACTGGCAGGCGTAATCGGTGGACGTGTTGAAGTGCCGCACGGAGTTGCTTGTGCCGCCCTGCTGGTGGCGGTCATCGAAGCCAACGTGCGGGCCCTGCGTGCGCGGGGACCTGACAGTCAGTCGTTAGCGAGATATGGGGAGGCAGCCCATCTGCTGACCGGCCGCTCTGACGCCACCATCGAGCAGGGCATCGAGTGGATCGGAGAGACCGTGAGACTTTTCGGGATACCGAAGCTGGCCCACTACGGTCTCACACTTGAGCACGCTGGCGACGTTGTCAAAAAGGCGCTCAAAGCCAGCAGCACCAGGGGAAACCCGATCTCGTTGAGCCCCGATGAGTTGCACTCTGTGCTGGTGGCGGCGATATGAGGACCGATCCGCACGCGGTCACGATGTCGGTTCGCGGCGGCGTTGTTCGTGCACGACCACGGGGGAAAGCTGTTCATCTGGGCTGAGCCGCAGGTGTGCTTCATGGACCGCGCGACGCCGCGGGCACTGACGTCGTTCCAGCGCCCTCCGTGCCGCTCATTCGTTCGCATCTTCTCCGCGGAGCCTCGAGCGTCACCACTCTGGTCTCGACCCAGGCGATGTTGGCGCCGCGACTGACACTGTGGTCGCGACCGCAAGGGGTGCTCGAAGCCGCCCTGAGCTTTGAGCATGGAAGTGGTCCATGAGGACGTAGACGCCCGCTTGGATCTCGCTGCCCCTGGACGAACCACAAGAGCCTCCGCGCCGGCCATGTGAGCGCACAGCTCGGATGACACCTCCTGTTATTGCTTGATTCGCTGCTCCGGTGGCGTGGTCGGATTGAATGACATGTCATTCGAGCTGTAAGTAGTCCGAGGTTTGTTCGGGCTCGAGGAGGCGAGTCCATGTTGGAACAAAAGAGTGTCTTGCGCGAATTGCCGACAGCCGAATCTTCATTCCACATGCCATTTGGGCCGACGACGGAAGCTAGCGTCAGGGAGCCAGCTTCTAGCGCCGGTCGCTGCGGCGGTGCCCCGGAGCAGCATGCGGTGATGTTCGGGGCCGCCGTGCGCGAGTGCCCCACCGGTCTTCAGTATGTTTGTCGTGCCTGAACAGGAGCAGAGGATGGCTGAGCTTTCCGGAGTGATCGACAGATCCTCTTCGCTGCCGTTTCACTTTCAGCTTCGAAAGCTCTTGGAACAGCAGATCGAGACTGGTCGATGGTCTCAGGGCGATCGGCTGCCCTCCGAGCCGTTCCTGAGCGAGTACTACAGCCTCTCGCGTGCCACAGTCCGCCAAGCGCTGCATGCGCTCGAGCAACAGGGGCTCATCCGCAAGGAAAAGGGCCGAGGCGCATTCGTCAACAGAACCTCGTCGGGCTCTTGGCTGCTCCAATGGGACGGAGGGCTCTTCGACGACGAGCTTTCCCGCCGCAACAAGACAGTGGAGTCGACGGTGCTTAGCGCCGGTATCGATCACCTGCCCCGCTGGGCCAGCCATGCGCTCCAGCTCAGCAGGGGTGCCGAGGGCGTGACCTTGGAACGGCTACGCCGAGTCCAGGGGAAACTGGCCTTGTATGTCGTGAATTACCTCCCAGACGAATACGCTCCCATTCTGGCGGAAATTCGCAGATCGTCCACGGCGTCTCTGTACGGGATCTTGAGAGAGCAATGTGGCGTTGAGGTCGCCGGCAGCAGCCGAATGCTTGAGGCGGTGTCCGCCTCGCCCCTGCTCTCTCGGCGCCTTGGCGTGCCGCGCCAGTTCCCCCTCGTCTACATCCAATCGGTGACGCGGGACGCGACATCGAAACCGATCGACTGTTACCGGGCGTGGCTGCGTACCGACCGGTTGAGAATCGTCGTGGAAACCGACACATGGGAGTCGTTGGTGGGACGGGTGGTGAGCCAATCGGTCGTCGGGGTTCCCAACGACGACCCGTCGCCGTTGGATTAGGCGGTCTAAAAGCGACTCGGCGAAGATGGGCAAGACAGACACGCTGCCGGCGTGGTCAGCGTTCCTGCGCAAAGAGCACAAGATCGCGACGCACCTCACCTGGGCCAACCCGGCGCTGTCTTTGACAGTCGGGCTTTGTGTCGGGTTCCTCAATGCTGTGTGACCAACGGCTTCCAAAAGTGACGGCTGTGACGTACACCTACAGCTCGGCCAACGTCGCCATCTTCTTCTGCGACCTGACACAGCGGCGGTCGCATCTCAACATGCCCGATCTAGGTGAAGGTCAAGTCGTTCCAGCTATGGGTGGCCTTCCCGAACGACTTGGCACCGCCGATCGACGGCGTAGCTGTGGGCAAGCGGGAAGGACCAGTGGATTGGCAAGCTCGGTCAAGATGCAGTTGGTCAGCCGACGTTGCCGAGATCGAGGAAGCAAGCACGGTTGTGAAACGCGTCGTTGAAGCGCCTGCTGGCCGCAATGGTGGCCAATGTCACGGACGCGTTATCGTGCCCTCGGGTTGTAGCAGCCCAAGGGCACGATCGCGAGGTCGCCCAAGCCACCAACCAAGGAGACCAAGTGCAGTTGCGAGAGAAGATCGACGCGGCGGAGGGGGTTCGCAAAGCCGACCTCGTATTGACCGGCGGACAGCTTGTCAATGTGGCGACAGGCGAGATCTATCAGGCCGACGTGGCGGTGGCGGGTGACTTGATCGCGGCGGTAGGTGACGTCCGGCCGCACACCGGACCTGACACCTCGATCATCGACGTGACTGGTCGGTACATCGTGCCGGGTCTCATAGACGGTCATCTGCACATCGAGTGCAGCAAGCTGTCCATAACGATGTTCGCTGACGCCGTGGTCCGATATGGCACCACGAGCGTTGTCTCCGGGCTGGACCAGACCTTCGCCGTTGCGGGCCTCGATGGGGTCACAGACGCGCTTTCCGAGGCTGCGGCGAGCCCGATGAAGGTGTTCTGGGCGGTTCCCTACAAGGTGCCGTACACAATTCCTGAGTCGAATGTCGGGTTCCGGCTCGGCCCTGACGTTCATGAGATTGCCCAGAAATGGGACGACTGCTACGGCGTCTGGGAGACCGTCACCGAGTTCATCACCAACCGCGATCCGGAAGTGCTCGAAGTGATCGAGATGGCCTCCCGGAACCGGCTGCCGATCTTCGGCTGTGCGCCAATGGCGAACGCCGCCACAATCGGCGTGCTGGCCGCCGCCGGCGTCCGTCTCGACCACGAGAGCTACAACGCCGAAGAGGTGCTTGAGAAGATGCGCGCCGGAATGTACGTGATGGTCCGCGAGTCCGCTGTCGCCCATTTCATGCAGGAGAACATCCAAGTCGTAACCCGGCTCGGCGCCAACCCTGGTCGAGTTGGATTTTGCACCGATGACGTGACCGCCACGAGCCTCATGTACGGCGGGCACCTGGACCGTCTCGTGCGAATGGCTATCGAAGCTGGCGTCCCGCCGATAACCGCGATCCAGATGGCGACCATCAACACCGCGCAGATGTACCGGATCGATCACATTGTCGGATCGATCTGCCCAGGACGCGCCGCCGACATCCTTGTGATCGACGACCCGGCCAGCTTCGTCGTCGAGAAGGTGATCGCCAAAGGCCGACTGGCTGCTCAAGACCAACGCAGTTCGCGATTGCCGCAGCCGCCGACGCGCGGCCCGGCGATGCTCAACACGATGAAGAGAGCGCCCCTCAAACCAGAGGAGATCAGGCTCTCCACGACTCTCGGCGCGACTGTTCGCGTCCTTGCGATGGACATGGATCGTGAGGTTCCCTTCATTCGCCGACGCCGTGATGTGGTCTTGCCAGTAATTGACGGAGTGGTACAGCCTGACGTCGCACAAGATGCGCTATATGTGACCGTGGTCGAGCGGTACGGAAAGACCGGGACGGTTCCAGTCGCCGTGGTATGTGGCTTCGGACTGAGTTCCGGCTCGCTGGCGACGAGCGCAGCTCCTGACGACAACAACATCATCTGCGTGGGAACGAATCCTTCCGACATGGCCGTTGCCATCAACGAGGTGATACGCATCGGAGGCGGTCTTGCCGTAGTTGACCGCGGTGCGGTGCTCGAGACGCTCGCCTTGCCAGTCGGAGGTATCGTCGCCGACCTCGACGTCGAGACGATGGCCGCGGCTGAGTCACGGCTAGACGCCGCCGCCCGGGGTCTCGGCTGCCAGTTGCCCTCCGCGTTCGGTTACCTGATGTTCCTCGAGATCACGTCGATACCCGATTACGCAATTACAGACCTCGGCCTTGTGGGCGTTCGCGAGCTCGCGGCGTTGGACCCGGTGCTCGGAGTGGGTTAGCCCGAGCGCGGCGGCTGCTTCTGCTGTTTCCTTCCTGGCTTGGCCAGGTGATCGACCAACGCGTCTGAGCCCGGAAAGAAGAGTCCTTCATGGCCGTCTTCGGCCCAACGGACCTGATAAGGGGGACCACCGTCGATCCCGAGGACCTTGAGCACCTCGGCGGTTCTGTCGGGTCTGGAAATCGTGTGACCCCTGACTACGAGGTGATCTCCGGCTTTCACGTCCATCGTGGTACCTCCTTGACCTCCGGGATCCCATCGACAATGGTTCTCTCGCCGCGTCCGCATTGTAAGGGGCGAAACCGAACCCAGAGTCTCAGGCGAGCCCGGTTTGTGTCGGTCGTAGGATCGCTCTGGTGACTGCTCCCGACTCTTTCCTCATGACCGCGGACGACCTGAGGCACCACGGCTACCGGACGGTCGACTGGGTTGCTGACTATCTGACGAACCTGGAGAGCTACCCGGTGCTCTCGCAGTCGGTGCCGGGCGAGATCGCGGCCAAGCTCCCGCGCTCTGCTCCCGAGGAGCCCGAGCCGTTCGAAGCACTTATCGCTGACCTCGACCGGATCGTGTTGCCCGGAATCACGCACTGGCAGGCACCTGGATTCCTAGGCTTCTTTCCGGCTAATGCGTCACCGCCGTCGATCCTGGGCGAGCTTGTCACAGCCGCGCTCGGAGTCAACGGGATGCTGTGGGCGACGAGCCCAGCTTGCACCGAGATCGAGACGGTCGTGCTCGACTGGCTGGTCGAATTGCTCGGGTTACCGGCTGGGTTCCGCTCCGAATCCCGCGGGGGCGGTGTAATCCAAGACAGTGCGTCATCGGCCACGTTGTGCGCGTTGGTGGCGGCCCGAGAGCGGATGATCAGCGGCGGTGCAGTTCTCGCTGACCTTTGCCTCTATGCCTCGGCTGAGGCCAATTCATCGGTTGAGAAAGGCGCCCGGGTCGCCGGGTTCTCCGCTGGGCGGTTGCGGCGTATACCCGTCGACGAGAGCTACAAGATGGAGCCGGCGGCGCTCGAGTAAGCTATCCGGACCGACCGTGAGGCCGGGCGAGTGCCCTGTTGTGTTGTCGGCACTGCTGGAACGACCTCCTCCATGGCCTTCGACCCGCTTCGGAGGATCGGCGAGATATGTCGCGCTGAGCACACGTGGCTCCATGTGGACGCAGCCATGGCCGGATCCGCAGCTGTCTGCGCCGAGCTGCGGTCTCATCACGACGGCCTCGAGCTGGCCGACAGCTATGCGTTCAACCCCCACAAGTGGCTGCTGACCAATTTCGACTGCGATTGTCTCTACGTCGCCGACCGCGCCAGCCTCATCGATGCCCTTTCGATCACACCGGAGTATCTGCGTAACGACGCCAGCGAGTCCGGTGCAGTGATCGACTACAGGGACTGGCAGGTGCCCTTGGGCCGGCGATTCAGGGCTCTCAAGCTCTGGTTCGTTCTCCGCTCCTACGGAGGCGAGGGCCTGCGAGCCCACGTGCGCGAGCATGTGCGACTGTCGAGGCTGCTCGCGCAGCGGGTCAGCTCTGATCCGCGCTTGGAGCTTTGCGCTCCACCGGCGTTGAACCTGACATGTTTCAGGCACGTCGGAGGAGACGATGTGTCCGAGCAGTTGGTTGCCGCGCTCAACGCCACCGGGCGTGTGTTTCTCAGTCACACCGTCCTCGCCGGTCGGTACGTGATTCGATGTTGTATCGGCGGGACCTGGACGACTCAACGGCACCTGGAGATGTTGTGGGCGCTCATCGACGAGCTTGCGCCAGGGCCGTGAGCCGACACTGCGCGAGGCGTCGTGCGCAACAGAGCCGGATGTTGGGAGCCAACCAAGAGCCAGCCTGCCCACGCGAGCGCTTCGTCGGTGTGTCGCAACGAGACGAAGTGCTTGTATACGCCTAAGGCCGCCCACGACATGTTCGAACCTCACGCGGGGCGGGCGCTTGGAACGGCCCGCTCGATGGGGAGAGGGTCAGTAAGCCAAGAGATGACGCGGGCATCCAGGCTCGGAGATCGAGTCACGAGGGCGAACGCCAATTCGCCAGACCGACCGAAGCGTCGTCGTCGATATCGTCGAGTCGTGCTCAGCGGGAAAAGCCGCGGAGCCGTGTTGGTGAAGTTCGGCGTCGGCCCACCGGATCGAAAGGGGTTCGTGGGCCATCAACAACAAGGAGCCGCAACAATGAATTCCAAGGACCATAGAACTCCATTTGAAAAGGCCCATCACAAGGCGTACGTCCAATACAAGCTAGACGCTGCTACAGCGGATGAGGCATTCAACAAGGCGGTCGGGCCTCTTCGCAAGGAGTACGAGCACGCAATTGAGCCGATCCGCAAGGCGTTCGACGAAGCCGTCAAGCCATTTGCCCATATTCATGACGACGCGAGCAAACGAGCCAAGGAGGACTACAAGAAGGCAAAGGCAAAAGCGAAGGCGCAATTCGGCAAGGGAAGCAGGCATAGAACACACTGAGCCCTTCGCCGCCATTTGTATCGACCGCTGCGAAACGACGCGTCCTGCCAAATCTCAGGTTCTCACCTGGCTCACCGCTGCTCGTCGAAGGTGCTATAGAGGTGGTGCCATGCTGGTCTCAATTGGCATTTTCTCACCCGAAGTCGTCTATCGGGTCTTCATCATAGAGTGTCTGGACACGGTTCCGAGTAAGATCGGAATGACGGTGGGAATCGGAGAGCCTGTCCTCACGAGGGAACTCTCAGGTGTGAGGCCTGTGGTTGGGAGCGGCTGACAACGCGCAGCGGGCCGGTTGGCATTTATTAGGGCTGTGCACGATGGTTGTCCTGGCGGAGAAAGCAGTGGGCCTCAGCATGGGCCATAGCCTGGCCCGCCCGGTGGAGTTAGCTAAAGGTCTCTGACGATTGGCACAGCGATTGTATCGAACTGTGGCATGCTTTCAGAGGACAATTCGGTAACCAACATTGCGAGGCGAGCAGTCATGTCAAGACTTGAAGTCGACACACCCCGAGAGATGAGGCAGTGCCGGGGAGTTTGAGGACCGACGGCGACCCCATTGCCAGCGCCTGTGACAGCCTTTCAACGTGCCAGTGTCCCGCGAGCGCCTTTCGCGGAAGGAGCCGAAAGCGGCGGCTTGTCGTGACCTTTGCCTCTGTCTGGCGAGAGGGCCTGCCACATAGAATTGGAACGGACCCTAGTGTTGAAAGCCGGCCAAGCGTGAGTGCAGCGGGAGAGGCAGACCATCCCAGAGGAGGAGGCGGAGGATGACGAGGCCTCTGAAGCACCTGGTGTCGGCGCTCGTCGTATTCGCCGCCTTGGCCTACTCGGTCGCAGGCGGTGGTTCTGCCGGTGCGCAGCTGCCGTCGCGGCTGTGGAAGCACGGAGCCCTGACATCTGTCTCGTGTCCCACGACATCACTTTGTTGGGCAGTCGGTTTTGCTGTGCCCACGATGAGCGGAGGACCACCTTCCACCCCCCGGATCCTCATGACCACCAATGGCGGTCAGACTTGGACGACACAGAAGGTGCCCGGCCGCGTCTGCGAACAGAGCTCGGGCTGTCCGCCTACTCCGGTCTCCCTCGAGAGCATCGCTTGTCCCACAACCCATAAGTGCGTCGCGGTCGGGGCGTATGGATATGCCAACTCGCCTGCGGCGACCGGGATGATCGATACCACCACAAATGCCGGCTTGACGTGGCGATCGGTTGTCCTTCCTGCTCCCGTATCAGGAGAGAGGAAGAACTCAGGCCCGGTCCTCTCTCAGGTCGTCTGCCCGAACACGAAAGACTGCTGGGCCGTCGGAAACGGCTGGAAGACGGTCAGGAACGCGACTGGTATCGGGCCAGTCGCTGTGATCTACGCAACAACAGATGGCGGCGGCACATGGCAGGCCCAGAAGACACCGAGGACACCGGTTGGCGGCACTTCGAGCCTTACCTCGATCTCGTGCAGGTCTGTCAAGGACTGCCTGGTGATCGAGGACAACGGAACAATGACCATGCCCTACTCCGACCGGCGACCCACCGTCCTTTCGACTACGAACAGCGGAGCCAGCTGGGTCGTGCAGAAGGTTCCTGCGAGCGTTACCGGACTCAACGCCATCGCGTGCTCATCTGTGTCCTCGCTTTGCACCGCGACCGGCTACACAGGAGGCGAAGACGCTGAGCACGGCGTGATTGAGGCCACGAAGAACGATGGACGTACATGGAGGCAGGTCTTCGCGGCCCCCACCCTGAACCTCGATGGAATCACGTGCCACTCGACAGCCTGTGTCGTCCTCGGCACTACGAACAGCTACCAGCAGGTCGTAGTGACCGGCCCGCAATGGGCCGCCCATCCGGGGGCGCCGATCTCCGCCGACGGCGTGGCATGCCCGTCGGCGAACAAGTGCATTGCCGTGGGTTCTTACGGGACCGATCTTCGGGCGGTCGTCGTCACCACGAACCAAGCAAAGACGTGGGGGCACGTGCTGCAGATGTGATCCCATCGGGGCTCGCAGGCCCTCGGTCTTCTCCTGACCTGGCGTCATCGTCGTAGTCACCGCCGTCGTTCGGCCTCACCGTGTCGCCAAGCAATGCGACGTCGGCCGCGCCCAACCTGAGTTGGTCGACCTCCGCGAGATCTAGCCGTCGCTGTTGAAGACGATCGCGGATGAGATCTTCTGTCGGCTCGGTCAATCAACGAACGTGAAGACCGACACGGCACCGGGAGCTTCCAGGCAAGTTTGGTCGGTTTTTGGGAATCGAAGGCCGGGCCGCGGTTGTTCTAATGCTCGATGGGCAGAATGTAATTGCTGTTGGGGGGTGCAGCGATGTGGGGGGACCGCTTCTTGTTAGCGATCGACCAGTTCGAGTCGGGTCGCGCCGCCGCGGCGTTCACCGCCTGGCTGGCGACCGGCACGAGCTCGGAGGTGATGGTGCTTCACGTCCGTGAGCAGCCGGCGAACACGCGGGCTCACCCGTTCGAGTCATTGGCCGAGGCGCAATCTCTCGTCGACGAGGTGCTCTTGGATCTGCGTTGCGCGGGAGTCGGCACCGAGGGTCGGGTGTGTACTGCGCCGCGGGGCAACGTCGCGAAGCGAATAGTGGAGGAGTCAGCTCGGTGGCACTGCAGTGCCATCGTCCTTGGTTCTCGTCGACTTCGCGGCTTGGAACGCGTGGCAGGCCGTGGTGTCAAAGAGCGAGTCTTGCGTCTCTCGAGCCTGCCTGTGATCGCTGCGCCGACGCTCGTCCCCCAAGGCCTCCTGGCCGTGCCGGAGGTCGATCGAACGCGCCTCGGCTGATCCGGTCCTGTTCCTGGTCGACAGGACTCAGGTCTCCGCCGCAGACCATCCATCTTTAATAGGTTGTGGTCGCGAGCCCGGCTGAGCCCCGGGCGTGAGTTTTGAGCGAAGGGAGACCGGTAGATGCCTCAGGCCAGTGATCTCGAGCGACAGGTTCGCGACTACTGGGATCTGGACGCCGCGACCTACGACCATTCGCCCGGGCACGATCCTCGCAGCTCGGTGGAGCTGGCGGCTTGGGCGGCGACTCTGCGCAGGCTGCTGCCGGCACCTCCGGCGCGCGTGCTTGACGCTGGAGCGGGCACCGGGTTCCTGAGCTTGTTGCTCGCGCGTGAGGGTTACCGTGTCACCGCCTTGGACCTGGCCCCGGCGATGCTTTCGCAGCTGAGCATGAAAGCGAAGCGGCGCGGTCTCAGCGTCGAGACGGTGGAGGCCAATGCGGCCGAACCGCCCCGAGACCACTTCGACGCTGTCGTCGAGCGGCATCTCGTCTGGACCCTGCCTGATCCCACCTCGGCCCTCGAGGCCTGGCGCCGGGTGGCTCCGTCTGGCATCCTCGTGCTTCTCGAGAGCACATGGGGGGCGAGTGCCAGCCCCGAAGAGCAGCTGCGCAACCGCGCCCGTGTCATGCTGCGACGCTTGCGCAAGCAAGCTTCGGACCATCACGCGGAGTACGACGACGGTCTCCGCTCGGTGCTCCCACTCGGATCGGGCACGGCACCGGAAGTCTTAGTTGCGCTCGTCGAGTCGACTAGCTGGGGTCCCGCTCGAATTGAACGCCTGCGCGATGTGGAATGGGCGAGCCGCGAGGCTTTGCCGTCGGTTATCGACCGAGTACTGGGAGTGACGCCTCGTTTTGCCGTGATTGCCGGTTGACCGGCGCCGCTCCTCGCGGCGAGGTGAGTGGGCGAATTGGCAAATCGGCAGCGCATGGCGCCCCAGTGCAGGGCGGACGTCGTCTAGCGCGTAATTTGCCACTGAGAGTGCTCAAATTAGCCGCGCTAAGATGTCAGACATGTCGCGTGCCAGGTACTTCGCGATCACCCTGGTCGTAGCAATCACTGCCATAAGCCTTTTTCCGGTCGCTGTGGCCGCGTCAGCTCCCGTTACAGGCACAGCGCGAGCCACTACGCCCGGCAGGGGGTCGAGCATCTCCCCGGTGTCGACCACGACCACGACTCCGGTCGTGCCTTCCAAGGCGGACTCGGTGCTAAAGCGTCTGTTGAAGGCTGCGGACGTGGTCAGTACCGACAACCTGAAGGCAGCTGCGTTGTCGGAAACCTACGACCTCGAGAGCTACAAGCTGGCGCAGGCTCGTCTCTGCATTGCTCTCGCCGACCGTCGAATCGCCACTGCTGACCGCCGCCTGTCAGTGGAGAGTGGCTACCTCCGCGAAGCTGCCATTCGCGCCTACATCTCGGGCGAGCTCACCCAGGTGGCCACGGGCCCGATTTCGGTAAATGAGTCTGAAGCCGAGATGGCAAACGTTTACGCGGGCGTCGCGCTGAGCCAGCTGCGCCAGGCGGTTGGGCTCTACAGGGCAACATCGAGCGCCGTTGGTGCCTCGCGTGCCATCGCATTGCAGAGCTCGCGCGAGCTTGCCCGAACCCTGGCCCATATAGCAGTCGTGCGGGCTCAAGCGCAGAGACTCGTACGAAGGGCGGCGAGCGGGTACATGTCCATAAGCCGGCGCCTTCTTCACCTCGTCGGGCCGAAGGAGTTCACCCGGCTCTTCTCGCCCCTGCCTGACGGCGGCGCCTACAGAGGGCCGAACCTCGCTGGTACGGACGTCTCGCGCGTGGCCACGCGAGCCCAAGGGCTGAAGGCCGCGGAGACGGCACGTCTGTTCCTCGGGGTCGCTTACGTGTTCGGAGGCGCGGGCATGACGGGCGTCGACTGCTCGGGGCTCACGATGCGCGCGTGGGCCGCGGTCGGCTACTCCCTCGCCCATTCGGCGACACTTCAGTGGGAGGAGTCCCGCCCGGTTCCCCTGGGCGATCTTGAGCCAGGTGACCTGCTCTTTTACCATTTTGCCCACGATGGCAAGAACGCCATCTCCCACGTGGTGATGTACGTCGGTTCGGGTCCTTTCGGACCGGCAACGGTCATCCAGGCGGCAGAGCCCGGGACCAACGTCGCCCTCGAGCGGATCTACTACTCCGGCCTGGTCAGTGCGGGACGCCCCTGAACTGCACCGGCGACACCGAGGGGCTTTACGACCGGTCCGAGGTCCCACGCCTTGCGCGCTTGGGTGGCATCGCGGCTGCGAGGTTCTGAGGAGGATCTCCGCCAGCTTATTTCGGGCTACCAGGTTCCCCGGTGGACTAGCTCGGCCGTCGGCCTGCGGCCCCTACGGGCCGGCGAGCCGCGCGGAGCTTGCCGCGAGGCAGCCGTCGCGTCGTAACCGAGTGAGATCGCTCCGATGACTTGTTTGTTCTCTGGCACGCCGAGCGCTCTGAGCAGAGGTCCGGGGTCCTTGTGGAGTCGAAAGAAGAGTGCGCCGAGATCATTATCCGTCGCAGCCAGCAGCAAGAGCATGACCATGAACGACGCGTCTACGAGCCAATAAGGCGTGGGCCATCGCTCAGCTGAAAGACCGGCGAGGCTCGAGTGAGCCTTGTCCGGTTCCGCATAACGCGAAACGTACATGTCGGGATCGCAGATCGGAAGCACGATCACCGGTGCGTTGAGCAGTCCCGGAAGAGCCCGGGGCCCGGAGATGAACTCAGGATCGCTGGTCTTCTCGAAAAACAGCCCCACCTGCTCGCGGCCCTCGAGGACGAGCAGGTCGACACCCTGGCAGAAGCCCGCCGAGGGTCCGCGTACGGCGATGTCCAGCACTGAGTCCAAGACGTCGCCCGGCACGGCTCTGGTGGAGTAGCTCCTCACCATCCGTCGTCGACGTACGACATCGCCCAGTTCCACTGAGCGGACGCTAATGGACCCTAGGCTCTTGAAACGAGGCCTCTTCCTCGATTCGGGAGGAACGAAAGCCTGGTCCCCATCGGAATGTTGATCGGACTGGTAGTGTTTAACAGCCCAGAAGGCCAAGGAGAGGTGTGGTTGGTGCCGAGCTTCAGGGACATATTGAACGAGGTCAGACGGGACATCGTCGAGATCGAGCCTCAAGCAGCTGCTGGCATCTTTGACCAGGCGCTCTTCCTTGATGTCCGTGAGGCGGACGAGTACGCGCAAGGTGCGGTGCCGGGCGCTGTTCACCTGCCGCGCGGCATGCTCGAGCTTCAGGTCGAGGGTCGTGTTCCCGATAAGGACCGCAAGATCGTCGTCTACTGCGCAGGTGGGGTCCGCTCGGCTCTGGCAGCCCAGGCGCTGGGCCAGCTGGGCTACTCCGACGTGTCGTCGATGTCCGGCGGGTTCAACAGGTGGAAGGACGAGGGACGCGACTGGGTCACTCCAAAGACACTCGATCCCGATCAGCGCAACCGCTACCAGCGTCATCTTCTTCTTCCCGAGATCGGCGAGGCCGGTCAGCAGCGTCTTTTGGAATCCAAGGTGCTCCTGCTCGGCGCCGGTGGCCTCGGCTCTCCAGCGGCGCTCTATCTGGCTGCGGCAGGGGTGGGGACGATAGGCATCGTCGACATGGACGTGGTCGACAGCTCGAACCTGCAGCGCCAGATCCTCCACAACCTCGACCGCATCGGCGAGCGCAAGGTTGACTCCGCGAAGAAGACGCTCACGGCGATGAACGCCGACGTCAATGTCGTCACCTACGACGTCCGTCTTGGAGCGGACAATGTGCTCGAGATAATCGATTCCTACGACGTCATCGTGGACGGCACGGACAACTTCCCGACCCGCTATTTGGTCAACGACGCCTCGCTTTTGAAGAAGATCCCCGTCGTGCACGGTTCGATATTCCGCTTCGAAGGCCAGGCGACGATCTTCTACCCCTATGAAGGACCTTGCTACAGGTGTCTGGTACCAGAGCCCCCGCCGGCGGATCTGGCCCCTTCGTGTGCAGAGGCCGGTGTGCTCGGCGTGCTGCCCGGGATCATCGGGACCATCCAGGCGGTCGAGACGATCAAGCTCCTCCTCAAGCTCGGGGAACCGCTCATCGGCCGGCTCCTTGCCTACGACGCCCTCGAGCAGTCGTTCCGGACCTTCAAGATCCGGCGCGATCCCGCCTGCCCCGCGTGCGGCGAGGACGCCGGCGAGATCGTCATCGCCGAGTACGACGACCTGTGCATGCCGCACACTAAGCAGGCGCCGCTTCTCGTCGTCGCAAGCTGAGCTCGCGTCGCTCGCTCTCGGGGCTGCCGGCGTCTTCGCAGGTCCAAGGCGCGAGGTGACAACCTCGGCGGATGAAGCTTACGCTTGGTCAATGGCGACCGGTGAGCTAGCGCGCCGGACGGACTCTGGCATAGAGATCCGACGCCGTTATGACCCAGGAGATCTGGAGGGCTTCGACCCTGCTCGCGAGCTGGGTGAGCCCGGCGTCTATCCCTACACGCGGGGCGTGCAGCGGGACATGTACCGCGGCCGGCTCTGGACGATGCGCCAGTACGCGGGCTTCGGGACCGCCGCGGCGACCAACGAGCGGTTCAAGTTCCTGCTCGAGGCCGGCCAGACCGGGCTGTCGTGCGCGTTCGACTTGCCGACCCAGATGGGATACGACTCGGACCATCCGCGTGCGGAGGGTGAAGTCGGCAAGGTCGGCGTGGCAATCGACTCGATTGACGACATGCGGAGCCTGCTAGCAGCGCTTCCTTTGGACAAGGTGTCAACCTCGATGACGATCAATGCCACGGCGGCGATCCTGCTGCTGCTGTACGAGCTTGTCGCCGAGGAAGAGGGTGTCGCGACCTCTTCGCTGAGTGGAACGGTCCAGAACGACATCCTCAAGGAGTACGTCGCCCGCGGCACCTACATCTACCCGCCGCGCCCGTCCATGCGACTCGTGACCGACACCTTCGCCTATTGTGCCGACCACATTCCGGACTGGAACACGATCTCGATCTCCGGCTACCACATACGTGAAGCCGGCTCGACAGCTGTCCAGGAGCTTGCGTTCACGTTGGCCAACGGGATCGCCTATGTGCAAGCGGCGCTAGCCGCGGGGTTGGGCATAGACGCTTTCGGGCCCCGGCTCTCGTTCTTTTTCAATGCGCACAACAATCTGTTCCAAGAGGTCGCGAAGTACCGAGCGGCGCGCAGGATCTGGGCACGGATAATGACGGATCGCTTCGGCGCCCGCGACGAGAGGTCCAAGCGCCTCCGTTTTCACACCCAGACCGGAGGTTCTACGCTCACCGCGCAGCAACCTGACGACAACATCGTTCGAGTCTCCCTCCAGGCTCTTGCGGCGGTCCTGGGCGGCACTCAGAGCCTCCACACGAATGGCTTTGACGAAGCCATCGGACTTCCTACCGAGCATGCCGCGAAGCTCGCCCTCCGCACCCAGCAGGTGATCGCTTTCGAGTCCGGTGTCACCGACACAGTCGACCCGCTTGCTGGCTCATACTTCGTCGAGAGCCTCACCAACGAGGTCGAGGCCGGCGCTCTTGCCTACATCGCGCGCATCGACGCGCTCGGCGGCGCAGTGGCAGCGATCGAGGCCGGCTTCATGCAGGACGAGATCGAACAGGCCGCCTATGAGTACGCGAAGGCTGTTGAATCGGGCGCCCAGGTCCTGGTTGGTGTCAACCGCTTCGTCGACGAGGGCGCGGCGGAGCCGGAGGCAATGCCAGTCGACCCTCGCCTGCAGCAGGAACAGATCCAGCGGCTACGCGCACTGAGGGCGGCGCGCGACCAGTCGGGTGTCACCGCCGCGATCGACCAAGTTCGGGCGGCCGCCCGTGGCACCCAGAACCTACTGGTCCCTATGCGCGAGGCGTTGAAACGCAGGGCAACTCTCGGTGAGGTGTCAGATGCGCTTCGCGAGGTCTTCGGGGAGTACCGCCCGAGCCGGTGATCCTGTCTTCACCTGAGCCGGCTGGACAGTTCGGCTCAGGCACAGGTGCTCAGCTGTGCGCGTACGCCTTGGAGCTGAGGCGCCGGCGCAATGTCTCGTCGTTGGCAAGGTCGATCGTCGTCCATGCCATCGCGACGGCGCCGTCGATCACGGCGCGGTCGGCGGCCGGACCGATGGCAGCGGCCGCGAACTCGACTTGATGGTTGACGGCGGGAAGCGAGTCGATCGCAAGAAGTGGATGGATCGAAGGGATAGCGAGCGAGACGTTGCCCATGTCAGTGGAGGCTTTCATGGCTCCGTCGCTCCCTTCGAAGACACGACCAATCGCCTCGGCGTTGGTGCGGTAGAGGGCCGCTATCGCCTCGTCTGTGAGGAACTCTGAGTACTTTGGGCCCTGAGGGACTACCTCTAGGGACGCGCCCGTCGCGAGAGCGCCCGCCTCGAAGCACCGCATGACCCTCTCCTCCCACACCTCCAGGCGGTCGAGCGTCTCCGCCCTCACGTAGAACTTCGCCACGGCCAGTCCGGGGACGATGTTCGGAGCGGCGCCTCCGTAGGAGACAATGCCGTGGACCTGATCATCGGCACCTTTGTGCTGGCGTAAGAGTCCGATCGCGACCTGGGCGATCGTGATCGCGTCAGCAGCGTTGACGCCCCGCTCGGGGAACGCCGAAGCGTGCGCCTCCTTGCCCGAGAAACGGACGTCGAGGTGGCTCACTGCGAGGCAGGGCATCCGATCGAGCTCGCTCGGAGCCGGATGCACCATGAGCGCGGCATTCACACCGTCGAACCCGCCGCGCCGCATCATGAGGATCTTGCCGCCGCCGCCTTCTTCTGATGGCGTTCCGAGGACGCGAACAGTGATGCCGAGGTCGTCGGCAACGCGTGCCAGCCCGAGTGCCGCTCCTACGGCCGAGGACGCGATGACATTGTGACCGCAGGCATGGCCGATCTCGGGAAGCGCGTCGTACTCGGCACAGATCGCGACAGTTAGGGGTCCGCTGCCCGTCGTGGCCGCAAAGGCGGTCGGCAGCTCGCAGATCCCCCGCTCGACGCTGTAGCCACCGTCCGCGAGAGCTTCGGCGCACCAGGTCGAGGCCATCTCCTCTTCGAAGCCGATCTCCGGGTGGTCGTGGATCATCCGCGACAGGCCGATCAGTTTGTTCTCGGCGGCCGCGATCGTTGTCAGGGCCTGTTGCTTAGCGGCGTGGCTGGTTGGCACCTAATCACCCTATGACCGCCACGACGTCGCCCGCGCCGAGCGAGTCGCCGACCGAGACGTGCAACTCTGTCACGGTGCCCGCGCGATCGGCCGTGATCGGGTTCTCCATCTTCATTGCTTCAAGCACACACAGCGTCTGGTTCGCCTCGACGGCTTCGCCGACGGCCACCAGCACCTTGATGATCGTGCCCTGCATCGGGACGGCGATCCGTCCGTCGGCCGCGAGCACCGGAGAACCGGCCGAGCGCGGCCGGGAAGCCGCAGGCGTTCGTCGGGCGCGCGGCCCGGACCGTTCGGCGGTCGTGTCGGGCACCCAGAGTTTGACTCGGTAGCGGCGCCCGTCCACCTCGGCGTCGACCTCTCTCATCACGAGGTTCTCCGTCTCGTCAAGAGCCTCGAGGTCGTGAGAGGTCGCCGTGTCGGGCGGTGCGTGGCTCGCCGGCGGAACGGCCTGCAGATCGGACAGGTCCAGACGCTCCTCGACCCAGCGGGTGGAGTGGCGGGCCTCGATGAAATCGCTGTGTGTGAGTATCGCCTGAATGGCCGAGCTTGTCGTTGGGACGCCTTCGACCTCTGTCTCTGACAACGCCCGGAGCAGCCTGCGACGGGCAGCATCGCGGTCTTCCCCCCAGACGATGATCTTCGCGACCAGGTTGTCGTAGAACTGGCTGACGGTGTCGCCCGACTCGAATCCCGAGTCTGATCGCACGCCGAATCCCTGCGGGAGGCGCAGCCTGGTGATCTTGCCGGGGCTGGGCAGGAACCTGCCGGCCGAGGGATCTTCGGCATTGATGCGTGCCTCGATGGCATGCCCGCGGCTCAGCGAATTGATGGACTCCTGCGACATCGGGAGCGGCTCGCCCGCAGCGACGCGCAGCTGCCATTCGACGAGGTCGAGCCCCGTCCGCAATTCGGTGACGGGGTGCTCCACCTGCAAGCGCGTGTTCATCTCCAGGAAATAGAAGCTCCCGTCCTCGTACAGGAACTCGATCGTGCCTGCGCCCTCGTAGCCGCACGCCCGGCAAACCTCGACCGAAGCCGCGCCCATGACCTGGCGGAGCGAGTCCGGAAAGCCAGGCGCAGGGCTTTCTTCGATCAGCTTTTGGTGCCGGCGCTGGCACGAGCAGTCCCGTTCCCCGAGCCACACCGCTGATCCGAGGCTGTCGGCGAATACCTGCATCTCGATGTGACGTGGCCAGGTGAGATAGCGCTCCAGGTACACCTCTGGGTGTCCGAAGGAGGACTGGGCCTCACGCTGGGCAGACTCCATCGCCAATGCGGCGTCCTCGGGCCTAGTCACGACCTTCATTCCGCGGCCACCGCCGCCGAACGCGGCTTTGATCGCGACCGGCCAGCCGTGCGAGTCTCCGAAGGCGACGACCTCTGCGGGGTCGGTGACGGGCTCGGTCCCGCCAGGCACGCTGGCGACGCCCGCCCTAGCGGCGGCGAGCCGGGCCCTGATCTTGTCGCCCATGGTCTCGATGGCTTCGGGCGGCGGGCCGATGAAGGTCGTCCCGGTCTCGGCGACTGCGCGCGCGAAGGCCGCATTCTCCGCGAGAAAGCCGTAACCCGGGTGCACGGCGTCGGCACCGCTGCGCCCTAAGGCGTCCAAGATTGACTCGGCGGCGAGGTAGCTCTCGGTCGCGGTCTCGCCGCCCAGGGCGTAGGCCTGATCGGCCAGGCGGACGTGAAGTGAGCGGCGATCGAGCTCGGAGTAGACAGCGACGGTCTCGATCCCGAGCTCGCGGCAGGTTCGGATCACCCGTACCGCGATCTCGCCGCGGTTGGCGACGAGAACCTTGTCGAACACGGCCCTCCTTCCTCGACCTAGCGTGGCCACTGATGGAGCAGCCGCCGCGAGCCGACGGACGACCCGTTCGGGAGTGCTCAGTCGAGCAGGTTAACCGCGAGCATCGCCACGAGGACCCCCTTGTCAGGCATGATCGCGCGCCGGTAGGACCCGTTGCTTTCTCCGTGCCAGAACGCCTGGCAACGGTCGATTCGACCAACCGATACCTGATGGACCTCGCACTGGCCGGCCTGCCGGACGGTTCGGAGGTTCCCAACGGCTATGGCGTGGTGGCAGAGCGGCAAAGCGCAGGCCGGGGGAGACTAGACAGGAGATGGCAGTCGCCCCTGGGAGCCTCTGTGCTCTGTTCGATCCTGCTAAGGCCCGATCTGGTCCTCGAGCGACTTCATCTCGCGCCCTGGGCGGTGGCGCTCGCGGCCAGCCGGGCCTGCAGCGGGACCGCCGGCGTCGAGCTGTGGCTGAAATGGCCGAACGACTTGGTCACCGGGGCAGTCGACGCTGCAGCAGACCCCGACGCAGCGGTGGCATGCAGCGACACCGAACGGAAGGTCGCGGGCATCTTGTCAGAGATCTTGCCACCCCGTGTCGAAGCTCGGCGGGACCTATCGGTCCAAGGCATTCCCGCCGGGATCGTCGTAGGCATCGGGATAAACGTGAATTGGCCGGCGAACTGGCCGCCGGCGGACTCCACGGACCCCGAGCTCGTCTCGATCGCCGCTCACGCGACCTCTTTGAACCGCATCGCCGGACATGAGGTCGATAGGAACGAGCTGACGACTCGGCTGCTCGAGGAGACGCGCCTTTTCACCTCGATGCTCGCAAGTAGCGAAGGATGCTACGTCCTCGCATCGAAGTACCGTCTCGCCTGCGCGACGATCGGGCGCGAGGTACGAGTCGAGCTCGCGGAAGAGACCGTCGCCGGTTTGGCTCTGGACCTCGACGATGCCGGGCGTCTTCTCGTCTCCACCGGTGCCTGCATCCGGACCGTGTCCGCGGGTGACGTCGTCCACCTGCGTTGATCGGTGGGCTTTCCTGGTGCGCGTCGGTCAGTGGCTGAATCACCTCGGTTCCAACTTCGCGACCATTGGCGGTTAGCCTGGCCGGGTCATGCAAATGCTCATCACCGGCGGCGCCGGATTCATAGGTTCCAATTTCGTGCGGTACTGGGCTGCCAGGCGGCCCGAAGACCAACTCGTCGTTCTCGACTCTTTGACCTACGCCGGCGACCGTCGCAGCATCGCCGAGCTCGAGAGCTCCAAGAGAGTGGCTTTTGTCCACGGTGACATCTGCGACCAGGCCTTGGTCGAGTCGACGCTCACTGAGCATCGCATCGAGACCATCGTGCACTTCGCCGCAGAGTCGCACAACAGCCTGGCCATCTTGGATCCGGCCCGATTCTTCAGGACCAACGTGCTCGGGACGCAGTCGCTCTGCGAGGCGGCTCGGCGAGTCGGCGTGAAGAGGTTTCACCACATCTCCACCTGTGAGGTGTACGGAGATCTTGCCCTCGACAGTGAGGAGTCCTTCAGTGAGGACTCCCCCTACCGGCCGCGCACGCCGTACAACGCTTCGAAGGCGGGCGCCGACCACGTGGTCCGGTCCTACATCGAGACCTTCGGTCTCCAGGCGACGATCACGAACTGCTGCAACAACTACGGCCCGTACCAGTTCCCCGAGAAGGTGATCCCGCTTTTCGCGACGCGAGCCCTCGAGGGTGAGACGCTCCCGTTGTACGCCTCGACCCAGAACAGGCGCGAGTGGCTGCACGTGGACGACCACTGCCGTGCCATCGAGCTCGTTCTTGCCGACGGCGTCGTGGGCGAGACGTACAACGTCGGTTCTGGCCACGAAGCGAGCATCGAACAGATCGCCGACGGCGTCCTCCAAGCCGCGGGCCAGCCTCAGTCGCTCAAGACGATCGTCCCTGACCGCCCCGGCCACGACCGCCGATATCTGCTCGATTCGAGCAAGCTCCGCACACGGCTCGGGTGGCAGCCGACAGTTCAGTTCGAGAGTGGTCTCAAGGCCACAGTCGACTGGTACCGTGACAACCGCACCTGGTGGGAGCCGTTGATCGGTCGTTCACCGGTCGCCGAGGCGTCTTGGGCGGTCACAGCGCCTGCCCCGGTCCAGCCGTCCTGAGGCCGCACAAGTGCGCGTGTTCATGACCGGCGTGACTGGCCAGGTTGGCACCGAGATCCTCGCGGAACTGAATCGCCGGGCTGCGCAACGTCGCCGAGGTCCCTCGCTGGACATCGTCGCGCCGGAGGAGAGTCTTCTTGACATCTCGGACCGTGACGCGATGCTTGCCGCGATAGGAACCGTCCAACCCGACGTCATCATCCACCCGGCGGCCTGGACGGCCGTGGACGCCTGTGAGTCGGACCCCGACCGCGCTTATCGGGTCAACGCTCTCGGGACTCGCTATGTCGCAGAAGCCGCCCGGCTCGTCGGGGCACACGTCTGTTACCTCTCGACTGATTACATCTTCGATGGCACTTCGCCGAGGCCCTACCTCGAGTGGGACGATCCGAACCCTTTGTCGGTCTACGGCCGGTCCAAGCTTGGTGGTGAGCGCGAGATCGACCCTGGTCACACAATCGTCCGCACGGCGTGGGTGAACGGCCGCACCGGTGCAAACATGGTCAAGACCGTGCTGGCTCTGGCCGGGCAAGACGGAAACCTCCGCTTTGTTGACGACCAAAAGGGGAGCCCGACTTCGGCAGCAGACCTTGCCGGGAGAATCGTGGAGCTCTCGCTCGGCAGATATGCCGGCGTGTTCCATGTGACCAACCAGGGTTCAACGACCTGGTACGAGTTCGCACGCCTTGTCCTCGGCGTTGCCGGTTTCGATCCAGGACGGGTAGAGCCGATCTCGACCAAAGAGCTGAACCCGCCGCGTCCGGCTCCCCGGCCTGCGAATTCCGTGCTCGACAATGCCGCACTCCGGTTGTCGGGTTGGGATCTTCTGCCCGATTGGCAGGACGCGATCACCCAGCTTGTTGTCGAGCTGACGGCCTGACTTGGCGCGGCCGGATTTCTCCAACAGCGTTGGCGCCGTCGTCGTCAATTACAACGCAGGCGAGCTGCTGGCGCGCTGTTTGGCGAGCCTCGAGCAAGACGCAGTCGCCGAGGTCGTCGTGGTGGACAACGGTTCAACCGACGGCTCGACTGCCCTCGTGCAGGACCTCGCGGTCCCGAGCCGCCTGATACGGTCACCGCGCAACGGTGGATACGGTGCGGGAGCGAACCTGGGAGCACGCGCCAGCGACCGCGAGTTCCTCTTCATCTGCAATCCCGACCTCGTCGCAGAGCCGGGTGCTATCAGCTGTCTCGCTGAAGCGCTCGACGCGCGTCCCGATGCGGCCGTGGCCGGCCCGATGCTCTTGGAGACAGATGGCTCGGTCTACCCCTCGGGAAGGACCTTCCCGGATCTTGGCGACGCCCTCGGGCATGGCTTTGTCGGTCTGTTCTGGCGGGACAATCCCTGGACGCGCCGGTATCGCCTGCTCGGCGAGGCCCAGCACCGGGCTCGCGATGCTGACTGGGTGTCGGGAGCCGGCTTTCTCGTGCGTCGGCAAGCCTTCGAGGCGGTCGGCGGCTTCGACGAGTCCTACTTCATGTACGTCGAAGACGTCGACCTCTGTTGGCGGTTGCGGCGCGCCGGTTGGAGCGTGCTCTATGAGCCCTCGGCACGCGTCGTGCACGAGCAAGGGCGTTCGACCTCGCGCAGCCCCTACCGGATGCTCGCTGCCCACCACCGGTCGATCCTCCGGTTTGCCCGCCGCTCCAGCGAGGGCCGCCAACGGCTCTTGCTGCCTCTCGTGGCGATCGCGCTCGGTGCTCGGCTCGCGCTCGCATCTTTGAAGACCTGCGTTGGAGCCCTTCGTGCGAGCCGATCGCAGGCGGCCGCAGCGCTCGCCAAAGGTCATGATGAGCGCCCGCGACCCCCGGACGGACCCCGACGAGAAGATGCAGGTGCCAGCTGGGGCTAGAGTCGCGCCCCGTGCCCAGGAATTCGATCAGCCGAAGAGTCGCGCGTGCCGCGTCGATCGGTGGCAGCCGTAGTTACAGGTCGCGCACACCCTTGGGGTGGTATTCAATCTTGCTCGCCGTATGTGTGATCGGTCTCGGACTGATCGTGTTCAGCCGCCACGAGCGTCAGCAAATTGCCTCCAACACCTCGACTACGACCACCACGACGCTCCCGAACACCACGGCCCCGCTCTTGACAGACCACTGGCAAGTCGCGCTTTCGCTCGACGTATGTGGTCAGGTGAAGAACCTGCCGCGCAGCTCCGACCAGACCTCGGGCATCATTACCGCCGGAAACGGCGTGGTCGACATCGAGCCGGCGAGGGCCGGCAAGAAGGCGTCCCAATTCGAAGGCGCGAAGGCGACGCTCGCCAAGTTCCTCACATCTGAGGGAGTGAGCTTGACCACCACGTCGGTCAAGCTTCCGAGATCGCTGGCCAAGCTCGCCGGTACCTACGCCAACGGGCGGCTGTGCGCGTCGAAACCCGGTCGTGTTCAGGTGCTCATCTGGACATCGCCGACGGCGACGACGTCGTTCGTCGCTCCGAGCCCAACTGGCCTCGGCTTCGGCAACGGCGAGATGTTCATGATCGCCTTCCTCCCGAAGGGGGCCTCCGTCACCCGCCCGCCCGCGCAAAAGCTGGTCGCGGCTTTCCTCAAGTCTCAGACAACCACGACGACCACCAGCACCACAACCACCACGACGATCAAGGGCGGCTCCACGACGACCACCAGCGGCGGCTCCACTACAACGACCACCAAGCCCGTGAGCACTACGACCACCAAGCCGGCGGGCACCACGAGCACTACTGGTTGATGGACGCGGTCGTTCTTGTAGGCGGCGAGGGAACACGGCTCAGACCGCTCACCTACGAGATCCCCAAGCAGATGCTGCACGTCGTCGGGCGGCCAATGATTGCCCATGTGCTCGAATGGCTGGCGCCACATGGCATCGACCGAGCCGTGCTGTCGCTCGGCTACAGAGCGGACGCGTTCGTTCAGGCCTTTCCGTCCAGCCGGCACGCCGGCGTCGCTCTCGAGTACATCGTGGAGCCGGAGCCCCTCGACACTGCCGGGGCCATCAAGTTCGCTGCAGAAAAGGCCGGCGTGTCCGACTCGTTCCTCGTCCTCAACGGAGACGTGCTCACCGAGTTCGACGCGTCGTCGCTCATCGAGTTCCACAGATCGCGTTCTGCGGAAGCCTCGATCGGCCTGACTCCGGTCTCGGATCCGTCAAGGTTTGGAGTCGTGCCGACAGACGAACGAGGGCGTGTCACGGCCTTCATCGAGAAGCCGCCTGAAGGCACGGCTCCGACGAACCTGATAAATGCGGGCATATACGTGCTTGAAACGTCGGTTCTCGACCGGATCCCAAACGGTCGGCGCGTGTCGATCGAACGTGAGACCTTTCCTGAGCTCGTCATAGCCGGAAGGTTGTACGCACGCGCGTCGGATGCCTACTGGCTCGACACCGGCACGCCGCAGCAGTTCCTACAGGCGCAACTGGACATCCTCCACGGCCGTCGCACCAGCCCGCCGCTGGCGCCCGAGCTTCGCGTCGGAGTCTGGGTTGACCCCACTGCCGAGGTCGCCTGCCAGCTCGGAAACCACTGCTTCGTCGGTCCGGGGGCGTCGATCGCCGAGAGTGCCGTCGTTGAGGACAGCGTTGTCGGGTCCGGTTCACGGATCGGTCCGGGCGTCGTCATTCGTCGTTCCGTTCTGATGTGCGAGGCAGCCATCGGTCGAAATGCGGTTGTCGAGGACAGCATCGTCGGTCCACGGGCAGTCATCGGCGAGGGCGCCCGCTTGAGCGCGATGACAGTCATCGGCGTTGGTGCCGAGGTCGCGGCGAGGTCGGTGCTCGACTGCTCGCGCTACCCGGTGTCCTGAAGCCGGCGAGTTGAGGCGGACGCCATGCGAGCGATGGTGACCGGAGGTGCGGGGTTCATCGGATCGACCCTCGTCGATCGTCTCCTGGCCGAGGGTCATGAGGTTGACGTCATCGACGACCTGTCGACCGGATCGCTCGGGAACCTTGCTGACGCGCGGGCTTCAGGTGGCTCATTCCGTTTTCACCACCTCGACGTGCGTTCGGGAGACATTGTCGATCTCGCGCGGCACCGGCAGCCGGAGGTGATCTTCCATCTCGCCGCGCAGGCGGACGTGCGTGTGTCTGTCGAACGGCCGGTCTTCGACGCCGAGGTCAACGTCCTCGGCACGATCCAGGTCCTGGAGGCAGCGCGCGAGGCTTCGGCGACGAAGGTCGTCTTCGCGGCTTCGGGAGGCACGTTGTACGGCGAGCCGACCGGCGAGGCCCTTCCGGTCGACGAGCATCAGCCTCACCGGCCGCTCTCGCCTTACGGCGTGTCGAAGAAGGCCGCCATCGACTACCTCGTCGCGTACCGCGAGCTGCACGGCCTCGAGTTCACCGCACTGGCGCTGGCAAACGTCTACGGACCACGTCAGGACCCGCACGGCGAGGCTGGCGTGGTCGCGATCTTTGCTGGCAACCTTGTCGCCGGGCGGCGATGCGTCATCTTTGGCGATGGCAGCCAGACCCGCGACTATGTGTTCGTCGACGACGTGGTCGATGCCTTTGCAAGAGCTGCTCGCCGTGGCGGTGGCCTGGTGATGAACATCGGCACCGGTCGTGAGACCTCGGTTTCGAAGCTGTACGAGATTGTCGCGCGCGCCGCTGGGAGCGAGCTTGCGCCTCGGGCGGCACCCGCGCGGCCCGGTGAGCTGCAACGCAGCGCCCTCGACCCGGGACGAGCCGGTTTGCACCTCGGCTGGAGGCCTTGGACTCCTCTTGCCGACGGCATCTCGTCGGTCGTCGACCACGCCCGTTCGGTCAGCTCGTGATAGCTGTGCTTTGCGGCGGCGTTGGGGCCGCCAGGATGCTGACCGGCCTGCAGGCTGTCGTCGATCCCGGCGAGATCGTCGCCATTGTCAACACCGGTGACGACACAGAGCTCCACGGTCTGCACGTCAGCCCTGACCTCGACACGATCACCTATACCCTCGCGGGCGTCGTGAACCCGTCGACCGGATGGGGGCTGACGGGCGAGACCTTTCGGGCGATGGATGCCCTCGAGCGCTTCGGCGCGATCACCTGGTTCCGTCTCGGTGACGCAGATCTCGCGACCCACCTCTACCGGACTGGCCGGATGCGCGAAGGCGCGACGCTCTCGGAGGTCACCGCTGAGATCTCGCGCGCGTGGGGGCTCGGCGTTCGCCTTCTCCCGATGAGCGACGACCCGGTCCGAACACGGCTGAGGCTCGCCGACGGCGAGGAGGTCGCCTTCCAGGAGTACTTCGTGAAACTGCGCCACTCGGTCGTGGTCGCCTCCGTGCATTTTGCCGGTGCCGAGGTGGCCAAGCCGGCGCCCGGGGTCATCGAGGCTCTCGAGTCCGCTGAGATCATCGTCGTGGCGCCTTCGAACCCGGTCGTCTCGATAGGCCCGATCCTTGCGGTGCCGGGTGTCGCGGATAGTTTGACGGCGCGCCGGGACGCAGTCGTAGCTGTGTCGCCGATCGTCGCGGGTGCGGCATTGAAGGGCCCGGCCGATCGGCTCCTCGTCGAGCTCGGGGGGGAGGCCTCAGCGCCAGGCGTAGCGCGTTTTCTCAGCGCCTGGGCTGCCACGCTGGTCGTCGACGAGGCGGACGCAGGTGTCGCAGGCGAAGTCGAGGCAGCGGGAGTCAGGTGCATCGTCGCGCCCACCGTCATGAAGACACCCGAGGTCGCGGCGAACCTCGCGCGCGTCGTGCTCGGTGCCACCGCTACCTTGGCGAGTCCGCGCGACCTAAGTGCCTCAACCCAGGATGCCTAGCGCCTTGAGGGTCCTCTGGTAGAGACTGCGCCGATGGCGGTCGGACATTCACTTCTCGTGCTTGGCGTCGAGGCCATAGGCGAGGTCAGCTCAGGAGACGACCTGGCCGCGCTCATCGCCGAGCATGCGCCTTTGGCCGACGGCGACGTGGTGGTGGTCACCCAGAAGGTGGTGTCCAAGGCCGAAAGCCGCATGGTGCGGATCGATACATCCGATCCGGACGCCAAACGTCTGCTGGCGGAGTCGGAGTCGGTCCGGATCTTGAGGCGCCGGGGAGATCTCGTCATTACCGAGACTCGGCACGGCTTTGCGTGCGCGAATTCAGGCGTCGATCTTTCCAACGTCGCGGACGGTTGGGCGGCGCTTCTGCCGGAGGACCCCGATCGATCGGCGCGGCGTCTCAGGGACGGGATCCGGGCCCTGACCGGTCTCGAGGTCGCTGTGGTGATCTCTGACACCTTTGGGCGAGCCTGGCGGCGCGGGGTCACCGACGTGGCTATCGGCTGCGCGGGTATCCGCGCGGTGCTCGACCTTCGGGGGACCACGGACGCGCTCGGCCGCGAGCTGGTCGCGACCGAGGTATGCGTCGTGGACGAGATTGCAGCGGCAGCCGACTTGGTCATGGGCAAGGCGCGGGGTGTTCCTGTCGCCGTGGTCAGGGGAGTGGACGCCGCGACGCTCGGCCGGGGCTCGGTCGCGGACGAGGTGGTGCGGCCTTATGGCGAGGACTTGTTCCGGTGACGGCGAGGCCCAGCGCCGTCGCAGTTGACGGTTCGTCGGCGAGGGCCGCCCGTTGAGCAGGCTCCGGGTTGCCTTTGACGTCTTGCCCCTTGCCGGTGAAAAGACAGGGGTCGGGCGCTTCTGTTCTGGTCTGGTCCGCGCGCTCGCCGATTGCAAGGCAGTGGAGGTACGTGGCTATGCCGTGGCTCGAAACGCCCGCAGCGACACAGCGGCGCCGATGAGCGCACTCGGGCTGGGCGTCAAGACGTGGCGAGCCCCGACGAGACTGGTCAATGCCGTGTGGAGCCGATCAGAGATGCCGCCGATCGAATGGCTTGTCGGTCCTGTCGACGTCGTCCACGGGACCAACTACGTGGTCCCGCCTTCACGTCATGGCGGTCGAGTAGTGACTGTCTACGACTTGACCGCCATGCGCTATCCGCAGCTGTGCCTGCCTGCCTCCTTGGCCTACCCCCGTCTCGTCGAGCGAGCGGTCCGTCGCGGTGCGTTCGTGCACGTGCTCTCGAGCTTCGTACGCGACGAGGTGCTCGAGCTGCTCGGGGTCGACGGCGAAGTTGTCCGCGTCGTTCCCGCAGGCCTCGACGTCGCTCGAAAGGACTCTCGTGGCCTTCTCGCGGCGACGGGGGAGCGACGACAGCGTCCGGTTCCCTACGTGCTCGCGCTCGGTTCGGTGGAGCCCCGCAAGGACCTGCCGACTCTCGTCTCGGCCTTCGCAGAGCTTGCGCGCACATATGTCGACCTCGAGCTCGTTGTCGCCGGTCCCGGCGGGTGGGGAGAATCAGCCTTCACCGCCGCCGTGGCCGCGAGCGGTGTTGCCGATCGCGTGGTGCGACTCGGCTACCTCGAAGATGCCGAGCGGCAGTCGTTGCTCGAAGGCGCCGTCGCGCTCGCATTCCCGTCACTGTACGAGGGGTTCGGCTTCCCGCCGCTGGAGGCGATGGCGGCCGGGGTGCCCGTGGTCGCGACGGCGGCCGGCGCAGTGCCGGAGGTTGTGGGCGATGCGGCCGAGCTCGTTGCGCCCGGCGACGTCGAGGCAATGACGGCCGCGCTTGCGAGGGTGATCGACGATGACGGCCTGCGAGCCACCCTCGTCCAGGCCGGGCGCGCCCGCGCGTCGATGTTCACCTGGGCGAGCGCTGCGGCTTCGATGGTTGAGCTCTACGCGCTGGCCGCGGGCGCGAGGCGCGGCCGGTGACGCGAATCTCGGTGTCGGTGGCGGCCGAACAGCTGCGCCGGCGCGTCCCGGGCGGCATCGGCACATACGCCCGCGGCTTGTTGATGGGCATGAGCGAGCTTTCGGAGGCCGAGCGCCCGTCGATCACGATCGTGGCGAGCCGTGCGCCCGCAGGCCCCGATCCTCTGAAGGACCTCGGAGATCGCCTCGTGTGCTCACGGCTACCCGGTCCTTTGATGACCAGAGCATGGGATCTGGGCCTGACGCGCGTCGGGCGAGGGACAGATGTCGTTCACTCGGTGTCGCTCGCCGCGCCAGTGCCCGCCTCGGGCTTGCCATTGGTCATGACGGTTCATGACGTGGCATGGAGATCGATGCCGGAGGCTTACCCCGCCCGGGGAAGGCGCTGGCACGAGGCGGCGCTGCGACGCGCCGCCTCGCGGGCCGCGTTCGTCATCGCTCCCTCTCAGGCGACTGCCGAGGCCGTGCTGGCCGCGGACGTCGGCATCGCAGACAAACGGGTCGTGGTCGTGAACGAGGGCTCCGATCACCTTGGCGAGCCCGACGCTGAGGCTGCCCAGTCCCTGCTCGAGCGGCTCGGCGTTTCCGGTCCGTACCTGCTCACCGTCAGCACGCTCGAGCCACGCAAGAATCTCGCTCGCCTCATCGAGGCCTATGGGATCGCCCGCCCGCGCTTGGCTGAGCCGTGGCCGCTCGTGGTGGTTGGACCGACCGGCTGGGGACCGTCGGTGGAACCGGCGGCACTCGGCTCGACTGCCGGGGTCGTCTTCGCGGGCGCTGTCGACGGCGGGGTGCTGGCCGCGATCTACAGCGGTGCCAGATGCAGTGCGTATGTCCCGATCCTGGAGGGCTTCGGGCTGCCCGTCGTCGAGTCGATGGCCCAGGGAACTCCGGTCGTCTCGAGCCCGGTCCCCAGCTCCGGCGGTGCATCGCTCGAGATCGACCCGATGAGCGTGGCGTCGATCGCGGAGGGGTTGGTGGCAGCGGCCGGCGACGAGGCGACACGAGCGGCTCTTGTCAAAAGTGGCCTTGCGCGAGCCGCTGGACTTCGTTGGGTCGAGACCGCGAGGGCACACGTGGCGGTCTGGCAGCTGGCTCTCGACGAGACGCGGGCCAGTCGATGACCGGAGGCTCCGCAGGCGGCGTCATCGAGGTCGCCCTGGATGTGAGCGCGGTGCCCGAGCGACCCGCAGGAGCAGGACGATACGTGGTCGAGCTGGCCAGGGCACTGGCCGGACGGGACGATTGCGGACTTACGCTCATTGCCCGCAGAAACGACAGGGCGCGTTGGGCGCAGATCGCGCCTGGGCAGCGTCTCGTAGATGTCGTGCCGGCCCGCCGGTTGGAACGCCTCGTCTACGAGCAGGTCCGTCTCGGTACCGTGGTCTCAGGCCTGAATGCGCCTTCGGTGTCTGTGCACCACGGTCCTCACTACACGATGCCCAGCCGCTCCAAAGTCCCTTGTGTGGTGACTGTGCACGACTTGACCTTCTTTGACCACGCCGAATGGCATGAACGCTCCAAGGTGGCCTGGTTCCGCGCTGCCATCAGGTACTCGGCAAGACATGCCGCCGTGATCATCTGCGTGAGCGAGACGACCGCGGGACGACTCGGGCAGATCCTTTCTCCGAGATGCCCGGTCATGGTCGTCCCCCACGGAGTGGATCAGGCCCGATTCGTGCCCGACGAGCCCCGCCCCGGTGCCGACAGCGATGTTCTCGAGCGCCTCGGCCTGGTCCGGCCATACGTGCTCCACCTCGGGACATTGGAGCCTCGAAAGGGCATCGGAGACCTGATCGCCGCGTTCGAGCGGCTCGCGGGCGGTCAAGGCGAGCTCGAGCTCGTCCTGGCCGGTGGGCCCGGCTGGAAGGACGGACCGGTGATCCGCTCCATCGCAACGGCCCGCTCGCGCGAGCGGGTTCGCCGCCTTGGTTATGTCGACGACGCCGATGTTCCCGCCCTTCTCCGTCGGGCCTCGGCTGTGGTGTACCCCTCGCTCGAGGAGGGCTTCGGGCTTCCGGCTCTCGAAGCCCTTGCATGCGGCGTCCCCCTTGTCACGACCTCAGGCACCGCCATGGCGGAACTTGCAGGCGACAGCGCGCTGCTCGTCGCGCCCGGCCAACCGTTCGAGCTCGCGCAGGCAATCGAGACGACCATCTTGGAGCGGTTATCGCCCGAGAGCGCCCGGCGACGGGCTCGCGGGCTCGCGGTCGCAGCACGACATAGCTGGGCGGCGTGCGCCGAAGGCCATCTTCTGGCCTACCGGACGGCCGCGGGGGAGTAAAGACTGCACCGTCCTTCTCAACGCCAAGCCCACCCAGTCCCATTAGCCTGAGCGTGTGCGCGCGTATCTGACGGGAGGATCAGGCTTCGTCGGCGATTGGTTGCTCCGACACCTGTCCGAGGCCGGGGACATCGCGGTCGCTCCAGGTCCCGAAATCGACGTGACCGACCCCGACCTGATCGCTGCCGACCTCAAAGCGGCGTCCCCGGAGGTTGTGTACCACCTCGCCGCGCTTACCCACGTGGGCCAGTCGTGGGTCGAACCCGCCGAAACCTTCCGCGTGAACGCAGTTGGCACCTTGAACCTGCTCGAGGCGGCCGCTGCTTGCGAGATCCCACCTGTCGTCGTCCTGGTCAGCTCAGCGGAGGTGTACGGGCCCGCACCCGACGCGACTGCGCTCGACGAGCACGCCGAGCTTCGGCCGGTGACACCGTATGCAGTGAGCAAGGTCTCGGCCGAGTTTCTCGGTCTTCAGGCGTTCCTGGGCCGGGGCCTACGTGTGGTACGTGCCAGGGCCTTCAATCATGTCGGCCCAGGCCAAGCGGGGGACTTCGTGGTGTCGGCTCTGGCCAAACGGATGGTCGAGGCCGAGAACAGCAAAGGCGGGGAGGTGAAGGTCGGCAACCTCGCGGCCCATCGAGATTTCACCGACGTGCGTGACGTGGTACGGGCTTATCGGCTGCTCGCGGCGCGAGGAGTGCCCGGCGAGGCCTACAACGTCTGCTCAGGCCGTGTGGTGAGCATCGCAGCGCTCGCGGAGCAAATGGCCGGACTGCTCTCTTACGAGGTGACCCTGGTCCAAGACCCCGCGCTCTTCCGGCGGGTCGAGGTTCCCGTGCTGTTGGGCGACGGCTCGAAACTCGCGGCCGTCACAGGCTGGTGTCCGACGATCGCGCTGGAAGAGACGCTGTCGGACGTTCTGGACTACTGGCGCGAGCGTCTCGGCTGACTCACAGGGACGAGCCGAAGACCCGGGTCCGGAGCTCGTCGCGTGTTTCGCGCGCTTGACGGACCATTGCTTGTGCAGATTCGGGAAGGCGCTCCAACATTGGCTCGAGGGTCGAGTCGACGGCATTGATCATCTGAGTGACGGTGGTGTCGAAGTCCTTGGCTCGCTTGGCCATCCGGTACCCGCGGAGAAGTTGCTGGCGGCGAACCTGGGCCTTTTGGACTTCGATGACGGCCATGCCGATAACGACGTAAGCAGCTTGCCTGGCGAGGTCCACAAGGGCCCCTGTCGAATCTGTCGGACCCTGTCCCGTGTCGGTCATGTCGTGCGCCTCCTGTGCCGGTCGCGGCCAACAGCCTCACGGCGGACTTTTCCGGTTCCGCCGCAGCCAAAGCTCGTTGCGCTCGCTACTGTAGCACAAAGCGCTAACTATAGCAAGCGTGAGACAACCGCCCTTCTGATTCCAGCTTCGCGTCCGCGGTAGCGTTAGGGCCTTGATGCCGGAGGAGCAAGCCCCGCCGGTCGTCGCCGTGGTGGTCGCTTGCGACCCGGGTCGGTGGTTCGAGGAATGCCTGGAGGCGCTAGGCGCGCAGGACTATCCGAACCTCGACGTGCTCGTGGTGGACGCCGCGAGCCACGAGGAGCTGACGGCACGTGTCGCGGCCGTGCTTCCGCGCGCCTTCATCCTTCGTCAGCACGAGGCCCATGGGTTCTCTGCCGCCGCGAACGAGGCGCTCGTCGCGGTCGAGGGGGCGTCGCATCTGTTGATCTGCCACGACGATGTGGCCCCCGCACAAGACGCAGTCCGATGCCTAGTGGGCGAGGCGTACCGTTCCAACGCCGGCATAGTCGGCCCGAAGCTGGTCGAATGGGATGCTCCTGACCGTTTGCTCGAGGTTGGTATCGGCGTCGACCGTTTCGGCGCCGCCGTCGAGCGTGTCGAGCGCGGTGAGCTGGACCAGGCTCAGCACGACGAGGTGCGAGAGGTGTTCGCGGTTCCCGGCGGTTGCATGCTGGTCCGGGCCGACCTGTTCCGGGCTCTGGGCGGTTTCGACCCGGACATAGAGCTCTTCGGCGAGGACGTGGACCTGTGCTGGCGGGCTCAAGTGGCCGGGGCACGTGTCGTCGTCGCGCCCGCGGCCCGAGTTCGTCACGTTCAAGCAGCGCGCTCAGGTTCAAGAGAGGTGGGAAACGCGGCGATCATGCGCAGGCGTCACGAGCTGCGCGCAGTGCTCAAGAATTACGACCAACCGCGCCGCCTGCTCGTCGTGCTCGACCTCGCTGCTGGGTCGATCGCGGAGATGGTGGTCGCGTTGGCCCGTGGCGAGCGCGACCGTTCCAAGCGCGTCCGCGACGCGTGGTGGTGGAACTGGCGACACCGCAAGACTCGCAATAGGGCGCGGAAGGCGCTCGCGAGAATTCGTCAGCGACCGGACCGTGCCGTGGTCCGTCTGTTGAGCAGCGGCGGGCGGCGCTCCGCACTCGAAGCGAACTCGGGCGCACCGGTAGGTCCGGTCGGCTCGGTCGGGCCGAGCGTCGAAAGCCTGTTCGGAACAGAGGAAGAGCCCGAATCGACGCGGGCCTCTTCAGGTGGCTACACGGCGGCTGCCTCGCATTATCTCGGCTGGGCGGTGATCGCCTTGATGGTCGTGGTCGTGTTCGGCGTCCGCAACCTGTTCACGGGCCATCTGCCGCTCGTGGGCCAGTTGCTGGCTTTCCCGGCGCCTGCCACCTTGCTTCGTGAGTTCTTCGGCGGCTGGCAGGACGCCGGTTGGCAGTCTCCCGGGCCGGCTTCGCCCGCTTTCGGACTGGTTGGCCTGGCGGGAGCGGTGCTTCTCGGCAGCACTGCGCAGGTGGAGAAGCTGCTCGTTCTGGGTCCCATCTTGGTGGGAGCCGTCGGGATGTATCGGCTCCTCCGGCCGATTGGCTCCAACCGCGCCCGGCTCGCGGGCACGATCGCCTATCTTGGTCTCCCGCTCGTGTGGAACGGCATTGCCGCAGGAAATCTGCAGGCCCTGGTGACCTTCGCCGGGATGCCCTTTGTGATGTCGCGTGTGTGTCGTGCGACGCGGCTGGCGCCGTTCTCGTCAAACGGCCAGGCAGACGGCTGGCGCGCCATGGTGGCAGACATCGTCCCGTTCGGCCTGCTTCTCGCGGTCATGGCGTCGTTGGCTCCGCCCTCGGTGTTGGCCGTGGTCGTTCTTTCACTAGGTACCGTCCTCGGCTCGGCAGCCGCGGGCCGCGTGACCGCAGTTGGTCGCGCGCTCGGTGCCACGGCCGGAGCGCTGGCGGTCGCCTTCCTGTGCTGTCTGCCGTGGTCGCTTACTTTCCTCCAGCCCGGCGCGAGATGGAGCATCCTGTCGGGCGCGGTGGGCGCGCGTGGGACCGCTGGTGGGATCCTGCGGCTCCTTCGCTTAGCCGATGGACCGATAGGCGCGGGATGGCTCGGTTGGGGCATCCCGCTCGGTGCCGGCTTCGTCCTTCTCGTCGCGCGCGATGTGCGACTCGACTGGGCGACGCGGTGGTGGGTCGCGGCGATCTCATCGGTCGTCGTTGCCTACGCGGGAGCGGTCGGTTGGCTCGGTTCGGGCGGCGGTGCCACCTTGGTGCTGCTGGCTCCGGCCGCATGCTGTCTTGCAGCCGCCGTCGGACTGGGCGTGGCCGCGTTCGAGGTGGACCTTGCTAGAAGTCGGTTCGGCTGGCGTCAGAACCTAAGCGGGGGAGCTGCGTTGTGCCTTGTCGTGGGGCTGTTCCCGACGCTGGTGTCATCGGTCGACGGCCGTTCCTCGCTTCCGAGCATCGGCTACGAGCAGATACTCGGCTGGACTGCGCCTAAGTCGGCTACCAAGAGCTACGACGTGGTGTGGCTGGGTGACCCGGCGAGCGTGCCGTCTCCGTCTTGGCAGATACGCGCAGGGCTCGCGTTCGCCGTGAGTGCCGACGGCCTCCCGGACGGCCGTCGTCTTTGGCCGAGCACGAACCCGGGGGTCGGGTCAGAGGTCGAAGTGGCATTGACCAAGGCCGAGGCTGGACGAACCGTGCGACTCGGAGCCGAGCTGGCACGAGCCGGAGTCCGTTACGTGGTGCTGCCTGGCGGGGTCGCCCCCGACCTGCCCGGCGTCCAGGTCCCGCCGTTGGTCCCTCCGCCGCGGAGCCTCGTGCAGACGCTTCAGGCCCAGAGCGATCTTCGTCAACTGCCCACCGAAGGAGGCGTGCTGGCGTTCGAGAACATGGCCTGGCCGGCAGGTGGCAGCTCGCCAACCAACTCCGTCGTGCAGTCGTTGCCCGCAAACCGAGGCACTCCCAGCTCGGTTCGGGAGCTCGGCGTCGCCGCGGGCTTGCTCGCGGTCGGCCTCGCGGTGGGCGAGGGCATCTTCCGTCGCAGGAAGCGCCGTCGCCAGCGCGCCGCGGGCCTCGACTCACCCGGTGGTGGCCCTGGTTCCATGACCGATTCCTTCCCTGATGGGCGAGACGCCCCACCGGGCGCGACCGCGCTCGTGGACACCGCCGGTACTTGCGAGCCGTCCGATGCGACCTCCAGCCAGCCATCTGAGCCAGCCTCGAGCGTTCTGCCGTGAGCGATGTCGTCGGCCGTCACCGCCATGCCGCTCGCCTGACTCGTCGCCCGAGGCGTAGGGCGCTCGCCGCCGTCGCAGGCGCGGTCGGACTGCTCGTTGTCGTCAACTCGGTGGTCCGCGAGCCGAGCGTGCAAGCAGCTGGCGGTCAGTTCGTCGGGGCGCCCGCGTTGCCGGTGGTCCAGATGAACAGGGCGAGTGCTTGGCGCTGCCCCGGGCCTTTGCCGGTCGGAGCGGGCAAGGAGAGCTCGCGCATCTCGATCGTGAACAGCGGCTCGTCCGCTGTCGCCATCATGATGATCGTCTCACGCACAGGGCTCCCGAAAGGGGGGACCTCATCGGGGGCTTCGGTATCGAGGGCGCGCTTTGCCGTTGATGGGCACTCCCAAGCGGTGTTGGCGCTTTCGAGACGTGGCCGGGCGGGCTTCGCCGCTGTATCGGTCGAGACCGACGGAGGCGGCGTCGGCGTCGGCGAGTCGATCGTGGGCGGGTCGAGCCTCGGTGGCCCCGCATATCTTTCCTCTCCGTGCTCTCTGGCCGCCGGCCCGAGAGGATTCGTGCCGACCGGCAGCACCTACGGCGGATCGGACGTCAGGGTGTCGCTCTTTGACCCCAATGCCACCCCCGCAGTCGTAGACGTGGGCATTTCGACTGGCGTGACGCTGACATCGCCTCCGGCCTTCCAGGGACTGGTGGTACCACCCACAGGCGTCGTTGTTCTCGATCTCCGCCGCTGGGTCCTGCAGCAAAGCTCCCTCGCTGTCACGGCGACGGCCGTCAGCGGAGACATCGTCGTAGGAGCACTCGAAGTGACCTCCGAAACGGTCACCTTGGCTTCAAGATCCAAGACGAACCACGCGGTCGCGCACGTGAGCGTCACCGGCAGCTCGCTGCTCGTCGGACCCGATCGCGGTCTTAGCCGATGGACATTTGTCTCGAGACAGTCGCGCAAGGGAGTGGCGAGCATGTTCGCGGTCTACAACCCGGGAGCGAGATCCGTCTCGGTGAGCGTCTCCCCGCCGGGTCGAGCGGGGATAGCCGAGGCACTCACAGAAGAGGTCCCGGCCGCGGGGACAATCGACTTCGCAACGCCGGTCACCACTGGCGGCGGCATCGGGTTCGGCTCGGTAGTCATCTCGGCTCAAGGCTCACCGGTCGTGGTGGCCCGCCGCACGACCAGATACAGGACCCGTTCTCTCGAGGAGCTCGATTCGACGCCAGGAACCGCCGGCCCCCACGACCAGTGGCTGATCCCTGGTGCGAGTTCGACCTCGCAGACCGACGACGTCGTCGCTCTCGTGGACCCGGGACCGCTTGGCGCGAAGGTGACGCTGAGCGAGCTGACTCACAGCTCGGCCGCCCCGGTCCGGTTCAAGATCGTGGAAGTCGGTCCGGGCTCGGAGATGGCGCTCGACCTCAACAAGATCTTGAAGAAGGATCCGGCGTTCGCCGTCGAGGTCTCCGCGACCGTGCCGATCCTGGTGGAGCAGCAGCTGACCGCCCTTCACGGGCTGACGACAGCTTGCGGGGCGATTCCCGTCCTGCACTGATCCTCTGGCGGTCTACCTCAGCCGCTCAGACTTTGGTCGGCGGGATCCCAGTCGAGCTCATGCCAGGTGCGGATGGCGCCATGACACCTCCTGACAGTGAGGGCGCGTAGCGTTCGGTGGCGCTCTTCTCCTCACCCTCGGCCACGCCATGAACCGGCCTGCCGTAGGCAGCGTCGATCAAGCGGGCTATCTCGGCGCCGCCGACCGTCTCGAATTCGAGCAGGGCGTGCGCGACCGCTTCCAGAACGGCCTTGTGCTCTTTCAGCACAGTGGTGGCACGAGCCTCCTGTTCGCGGAGAATCCTGGCCACCTCCTCGTCGACCACGCGGCTCGTGTCCTCGGAGTAGTCGCGAGTATGCATGAGATCCTCACCCAGAAAGACCATGCCCTGCGCTCCCCAGGCCATCGGACCTACTCGTTCGGACATGCCCCACTCCCGGACCATCTTGCGCGCGAGCTCGGTATTGCGCTGCAGGTCGTCGCTCGCGCCGGTGGACAGGTCACCGTAGATCAACATCTCGGCCACCCGTCCGCCCATGCGGACCACCAGCGCGTCCTCGATGTACTCGCGAGGATAAAGGTGCCTTTCCTCGGTCGGAAGCTGTTGGGTGACCCCTAGCGCGAGGCCCGTGGGGATGATGCTCACCTTCAGCAGAGGATCGGCGTGGGGCAGCACGTATGCGAGCACGGCATGGCCGCCCTCGTGGAAAGCGACCCGCGCTCGTTCGAGGTCTGACAAGACGAGGCTGTCGCGAGGCTGGCCCATCAAGATCCTGTCCCGGGCGGCGTCGAAGTCGCGCATCTCGATGAACTGGCTTCCGCGTCTTACTGCGTGCAGCGCCGCCTCGTTGACGAGGTTGGCCAGGTCGGCGCCCGACATCCCTGGAGTGCCGCGGGCGATGATCGACAGGTCGACGTCGGGACCCATGCGCTTGTCCTTGCAGTGCACCTGCAGGATCGGCAGGCGCTCGTCGAGGTCGGGCAACGGTACGACGATCTGGCGGTCGAATCGGCCCGGGCGCAACAACGCAGGGTCGAGGATGTCTGGCCGGTTCGTCGCGGCCATGATGACGATGCCTTCGGCGACGTCGAAGCCGTCCATCTCCGACAACATCTGGTTCAGGGTCTGCTCGCGCTCATCGTGACCGCCACCGAGCCCGGCGCCGCGCTTGCGCCCGATGGAGTCGATCTCGTCTACGAAGATGATCGCGGGAGCCTGCTTTCGCGCGGTCTGGAAGAGATCACGAACGCGGCTCGCTCCGACGCCCACGAACATCTCCATGAAGTCCGAGCCGCTCACCGACAGGAATGGAACGCCGGCTTCCCCGGCGACGGCTCGTGCCAACAGGGTCTTGCCCGTGCCAGGGGGACCTACCAGCAGCACACCTTTCGGCACGCGTGCGCCGATCTCCTTGAAGCGGCCGGGCGACTTGAGGAAGTCGACCACCTCGCTGATCTCCTGCTTGACGCCCTGATAGCCGGCGACGTCGTCGAAGGTGGTGCGTGGCCGCTCGGCCGTGTAGACCTTGGCCCGCGAGCGCCCGATCGACATGATGCCGGACATCTGGCCTTGGGCTCTCCGGCTCATCCAGACGAAGAAACCGATGATCAAGGCGACCGGCAGCAGGTAGAGGAGGATCTCGCCGAGCGCGCTCGAGCTGGGAGTCGAGAAGGTGTACTTGATCTTTGCCGCCTTCAGCTCCGCGTAGAACGAGTCGAAGAGCTGGGTCGGCCCCGTGGTCGTGTAGCTCGTCCCGTTCGTGAGCGTGCCGGTTATGGCGCCGCTCGCGTTGTTGAAGTTCGCCGACTTGATCTGATGGCTCGTGAGGTCGCGTTGGAACTGGGAGAAGTCGATGGCCTTGGCGCTGCTGCGATTGAACATGCCCGAGCCGACGACGAGCACGACCAGCACGACGAGGATGCCCGCAATGGCCCAACGCCACATCTGGTCCGGACCCGAGGGGCTGCCGGGGCCGGTCTTGCCTGGTCCATTACCAGGGCGCATGTCCTGAGGCTGACGACTCACGCCAACATCGTAGGCGGCACGGGCACATAGGCGGTCCGCGCGGTCCGTTCCGGCGAGCGTGGCGAGTCACTTGCGACCCAGCGGCTCTCGAGGAGCGAAGGTGCCGGGCTTGACCTCGAAGCTCCTGACGACGACGCTCGCGCCGTGAAGAGTCGTCGCCGGCGTCGAGAGCTGGGCGTCACGACCGAGTCGGTACCGCAATCGCCCCACTGTGCTGGAGCCCGAATCGGGAATTCATTTGGCCTGCCCGAGGCGATGTTCGGCGTCGCGGCGGGCTTCGTCATCGCGTTCCTGGCGGTGTCGTTCTACGCGGCCTTCACACCGCGTCCCCGCCAACCGAGCCAGTTCGGCGAGGACATCGTCAGCCTCATCGGGCTCTGGGTCGGTTTCGTCGGTGCCGTCGTTGCCGCGACGCGCGCCGCGGCTCGCCGACCGGACCCCGAGCCGGCGGGCCAAGTAGGTGACGCGCTCCAACGGGCCACCGGTCGTGTGGTAACCGACTTCGGGCTCAAGCTGCGACCGTGGCCTGACATCCCTATTGGGGTCCTGGCCGGCGTGGCCTCCCAATACCTTCTCGTTCCCATCGTCGAAGCTCCACTGGCCCCCTTCGTGCACAATCTGTACTCGAGGCTCGGCCACCCCGCCCAGAACCTCACCGGCCATGCCTTCGGATCAGGATTGGTCGTGCTGTCCGTGCTCGTCTGCGTCGGCAGCCCCATCGTCGAGGAGCTGTTCTTTCGCGGCCTGCTGTTGCGCGCGCTCGTGGGGCGATTCTCACGGATCGGGCCGAGATTGGGACCGTGGGCCGCGATCGTGGTGACGGCTTTGGTGTTCGCGCTCGTCCATTTCGAGGCGCTGCAATTCCTCGGTCTGGCGGGCTTCGGCGTTGTCCTGGGCATTCTTGCGTGGCGCACGGGGCGGCTCGGACCTTCGATAATCGCTCACATGACGTTCAACACCGTGACCATCATCGCCATCGTGGCCAGTCGGTGAGTCCCGAGTAGGCTCGCTGAGCCATGGCCCCCGACCCATCTCCGTCCCCCCATTCCTCCTTCGACGAGGTCTTCAAGGCATACGACATCCGAGGTACGGTTCCCGACGAGCTCAACGCCCCCATCGTCTATGCGGTCGGTGTTGGATTCGCCAGGTTCGTGCTCGCCCAGAGAGTGACCGACAAGCGAGTCGTTGTAGGACGCGACATCCGCAAGTCGGGCGTCGAGCTCAGCCGCGCGTTCAGCGCCGGCATCCTGTCCGCCGGTGTCGGTGTAGTTGACATCGGTCTGGCCTCGACAGACCTCCTCTACTTCGCGTCGGGCAAGCTCGATCTCGCCGGTGCAATGCTCACCGCGTCGCACAACCCGCCCGCTTATAACGGCATAAAGCTCTGTCTCGCCGGAGCCCGCCCGATCGGGCGCGACTCGGGGCTCGGAGAAATTCGCCGCGTGGCCGCCGAAGCGTTCGTGGCGGCGCCTGCCGACGGCGGCGTCGGGCTCGTCGCCGACGACGACCGTGTGGAGCAGATGTCCCTTCTCGCGGAGTTTGGGAACCATGTGCGCTCCTTTGTCCAGATCGAGAGCTTGAGACCTCTGAAGGTGGTCGCCGACACGGCCAACGGCATGGGGGGCCTGATCGTCCCGGAGGTCTTCGCCGGCCTCCCCTTTGACGTCGAGATCCTTTTCGAGGAACTTGACGGCTCATTCCCAAATCATCCGGCCGACCCGATCCAGGTCGAGAACCTAGCCGACCTGCGTGCGCGTCTTCTGGCCACCAACAGCGATGTGGGCCTGGCCTTCGACGGCGACGCGGACCGCGTCTTCCTCGTCGACGAGAAGGCGCAACCCCTTTCGGGGTCACTGACGACAGCGATAGTCGCTGCCGCGATGCTCGAGCGCTATCCGGGCTCGACGATCCTCTACAACCTCATCTGCTCGCACTCGGTTCCCGAGGTGATCACCGAGCGCGGCGGTGTCCCGATTCGGACCCGCGTGGGTCACTCGTTCATCAAAGCGGTGATGGCCGAGACCGGCGCGATATTCGGCGGCGAGCACTCGGGTCATTACTACTTCCGCGAGAACTACCGTGCCGACTCAGGCATCATCGCAGCACTCGTCGTGCTCGAGGCTCTCTCCAAGGCGGGAGTCCCGCTCTCGCAGCTCCGGGTTCCCTTCGAGCGCTACTCGGACTCCGGCGAGATCAACACCGAGGTTCCTGACCCCGCCGCTTTGGTGGGCGAAGTGGCCGAGCACTACCAGGCCGAAGGTGCACAGATCGACGACCTCGACGGGATAACGGTCAGCCTCGCCGACTGGTGGTTCAACCTGCGCCCCTCCAACACCGAACCGCTCCTCAGGCTCAATCTGGAAGCTAAGAACGTGACCGAGCGCGACCGCCATCTCGATGAGGTGCTCGGCCTCATCAAACGGCTTGCAGACAGTCGGTCGCGATGAGCAAAGTGGCCCTGACCACGAAAGGTGTCGCGAATGCCGCTTGACCCACAACTGCTTGCGATTCTCGCCTGCCCTGAGGACAAAGGGCCCCTCCTGTACTTCGCAGATGAGGAGACGCTTTACAACCCCCGGCTCCGCCTGCGGTACCGAATAGTCGACGGGATCCCAGTGATGCTCGTCGACGAGGCCGAGACCGTCAGTGACGCCGAGCACGAGCGCCTGTGCGCCAAGGCCGTGGAAGAAGGAATCTCGGCGAACTTCGACCCGGGCCAAGGCGCCGGAGCCACCTCGCCGTGAGCTGGCTATCGCCCGACAGTCAAGACATGCTCGCAGCGACGGCCGCGTTGCCCGAGCAACTCGCGGACTCCGCTGTGGCATCGATGGCAGTGGAAGGCCTGCCGTCTGTAGAAGGTCTGAACGGCATCGTCGTGCTGGGCATGGGAGGAAGTGGCGTCGCAGGCGAGATCCTTCAAGCCATCGGCAAAGATCAGCTGGGCATCCCCATCTCCTTGGTCGGCGACTACTCGATCCCGGCTTTCGTCGGCCGGGGCACGCTCGTGTTCGCGGTCTCCTTCTCGGGAAACACTGAGGAGACTCTCGAAGCGGCCGAATCGGCTCTCCAACGTGGCGCACGGCTGATTGCGGTAACCGGTGGCGGGCGGCTCGCGGAGATGGCTGCCGCCCACGGCGCGCCCGTGTTCTGGACTTTGAGGGGCATCCCACAACCTCGAGCGGGTGTGGCCACCACGACCGCACCGCTTCTTGTCGCCCTGGAACGCCTAGGGCTTCTGACTGGGGTCACGCCGGCCATAGATGCGGCAGTCGCGCAGCTGCGGGTCCGTCGCGACAGCCTCCTCGGCGGCAAGGGCTTGGCGCTTGAGATCGCGCAGCGGCTCGATCGCACGCTCCCGCTCGTACAGGGCGCCAACGGGATCGGTGCCGTGGCGGCACGCAGGTGGAAGACACAGCTGAACGAGAACGCCAAGACCCCCGCCTTTTACGCCAGCCAACCGGAGTGGTGCCACAACGAGATCTGCGGGTTTGGCTGCAACGGCGATGTGACCAGGCAGGTGGTGACGATCGTCACATTGCGCAACGACTTCGAGCACCCACAGGTCCGCCGGCGCTTGGGCCTCGTGGAGCAGTTCGTGGGAGAAGCCGTCGCCGCTGTGATCGAGGTGCACGCCGCGGGGTCAGGACCGCTTGCACAGCTCTTTGATCTAATCATGATCGGCGATTTCGCCTCTTTGCACATAGCCGCCCGGGAGGGTATCGACCCAGGACCCGTCCCGGTTCTCGTCGAGGTGAAGCGCTTCCTTGCCTCCACGGGGCAGTAGGGACCCCGTCAGGAGCACCGCGTGATCGGTCGACACGTCCAAGCAGATGTCGCGGACCGGAGCCTCGCGAGCCTCGGTCGCCCGCGGATCGCGTGGGCCGACGGCGAAATGCCCGTGCTCAGGTCGATCCGCGAACGGTTCGAACGTGAACGCCCGCTCGAAGGGCTGGTCGTCGGTGCCTGCCTGCACGTGACGACAGAGACGGCGAACCTCCTGAAGACCTTGAAAGCGGGAGGAGCGACCGTGCTCGCCTGCGCGTCGAATCCGCTTTCGACTCAGGACGACGTAGCAGCCTGCCTTGTGGTTGACGAGGCCATCGCGACATTCGCCATCAAAGGCGAGAGCCAGGACCGCTACTACCGCCATATCGATGCGGTGCTCGACTCGCATCCTCACCTGACGATGGACGACGGATGCGACCTGGTCTCACGCCTCCACCAGCTCCGCCCTCACCAGCTGGAGGAGGTTATCGGAGGCACCGAGGACA
>Ga0182027_10000956_pt1 | contig 48726 bp, 45 predicted proteins | sample 712E1DmetaG_FD_121300 | JGI IMG/M metagenome (GOLD analysis project Ga0182027, IMG submission 121300) | Permafrost microbial communities from Stordalen Mire, Sweden - 712E1D metaG (Illumina Assembly) | ecosystem: Environmental > Terrestrial > Soil > Wetlands > Permafrost | place: Sweden...
CTCAGATCATGGCCCTGCGTGATGAACTGGGTCAAAAAGCTATCAAAGAACGTGTTGTTAAAACAACCAGGAAATCTTATGCCCTTAAATGATCGAATTTACAGGGAAAATAAGACTTGATCATTGTAGTTAATTGTATTTAATTGTAAACAATTGTTTTCAAGTAGTTTTTTGAAATAATTAAATATTTTAATGTCTTTTAAATCTTTCATTCCTCATTAATTTATGTAACCCAAGGAATCAGAATATGTTACGAATTATTTGAATAATAATCTCTTCTAAAGTTTGTATTACATATGTAATATCATATGATATACTTACTACTAAGAAGGGGTGAATAGACATGGCTAGACCAATAGAGACTACACCTACAATTAAAGATAAAGAAGCAGAAAGATTAATTAGAGAAATTGAATCTTCAAGCAAACCTTCTTCCAAAAAGGAAAAAGAGCTTGAGAGATGTCATTCTTTGTATACCAGATTCTCTAGTCAGAGGCGTAGCTTTGCCACTGGGGCTTAGTATTTATTATGGCCCCAGCCTTCCCACATCCTGATAGATTACAATCCGCAACTCTCTCTCCGAAGATTAATTTAAATGATTTCGATTGTGATGATAGTGATCTCAACGATTTTATAAAGCATGATGCTATAAATTATCAACTAAAATATCTTGCTCATACTACTTGTGTCTTTTTTGATAATAAACTAGTTGGTTTTTATTCTTTGTCTGCAGATGCATTAAATTTAGAGAGTTCAGAGAAAAAGAGAGTTGGGAAGAGCGTTGGGAAGCGCTTAAGAACTTATCCTGCAATCAAATTAGCAAGAATGGCGGTTGATAAGGCTTATAAAAGAAGTGGGCTCGGGTCATCTATTGTTGAGATAATCAAAGGGTTTGCCGTAGATTTAAACCAAAAGGGGATTGCTATCAGATTTATCACAGTGGATGCTTATCCTCAAGTAATAGGATTTTATAAACATTGTGGGTTTATACTTAATCATAAACCAGAGAAAGATCATACTGTTAGTATGAGATATGATACTTTCAAATAACCTTTCCAATTAAATATGAATAATAGTATTTGGAGTAGAAGTCGATGAAGAAAATCTTTCGAACAAAGGATCAATGGCGGACAATAATTTTAGCACACCCAGACAGTGGTTTATCAATAGCGCAATACTGCAAGAATCGGAATATCTGCTTAACCAATTTCTACACCTGGCGTAAACGATTACGTCTATCAGAAAAATCAAAAACAGGATTTATCCGTTTAAATCAACCCGCCCTATCCCTTAGGGGCATTTACATTGAAACCCCTAATGGCTACAAAATTGAAGTTAATGGGTTTAACGAATTAACTTTACAAAAAGTTCTGGGGGTAATCAAAGCTATATGATCCCAGGGATGAGTTTGAGTAATGTCAGGATATTTTTATACCGTGGCAGCTGTGATTTACGCAGGAGTTTTGATCGCCTGGCTCTAATGGTAACGGAAGAACTGCATGAGGATCCTTTAAAGGGAGATTGGTTTGTTTTTCTAAATGTAAATAAAACGAAATTAAAAGTTCTCTATTGGGACAATGATGGTTATGCGTTGTGGTACAAAAGGCTTGAAGCCGGAAGATTTGTGATGCCCCCTGATGATGGCAGTTGCCTTGACCGTGCCTCATGGGCGCATTTACTCGAAGGTATTGAGGTAAATGTAATCAAACGTCAACCGCGATACCGACGTGATAATATTAAAATGACGCAAAATATCTAATAAAAATCTTGATTCACCGACGATAAGTGTTATTATAAATTCAATGGGATCGACGACGCTTACATTCTCTACCCCTGCCGAAGAAATCAGCTACCTCAAAGAACAAATCCAGGAATTTGAAGTCCTTGTAGAAAATCTCCAAACAACAATTCGTAATCAACAGCATCAGATGGAAGGTCTATTAAAACGTCTCTATGGGCGCAGCAGCGAGAAGCTTGATCCCAATCAACTGCTGATGCAGGAGCTTATCTTGGAAGCTGATAAGAATGCCCCACAAAAAGTAGAAGATCCCCTACCTGTGACTACTACAACGACCGTTGCAGCACACGTACGTAATCATCATGGCCGCCAAAAATTACCCGAACATCTTAAACGCGTGGAACACATTTTAGATGTCAATGATAAGGAAAAGGTCTGTTCCTGCGGCAAAGGGCTTGTGCATATTGGTAATGATATAACCGAGCGACTTGATTATCAGCCATCATCACTGTACGTCAATAGCTATGTCCGGCCAAAATACGCCTGCGGGGATTGTCAATGTGATGGCTGCGGTGTCAAGCAGCATCCTACACCGGAAGGCCCAATTGAACGTTGTGAAGCAGATGCGGGCCTGTTGGCACAGGTGATCACAGAGAAGTACGATCATCATACCCCTCTGTATCGGCAGGAAGAAAAATTTAAGCGTGAAGGGGTAAATATCAGCCGTCAGACCATGTCGGACTGGATGTCTGGAAGTGCCTTGGCGCTAACGCCTTTATATGATCTTATGCGGGAAAAGATTCTCGAATATGATATTGTAGGCAATGACGATACGCCCGTCGATATGCGGGACGGTCCCAATAAAGGAATACAAACAGCGAGGATCTGGGCAACGGTTGGTGGCGAAGAATTTAAATATACGCTGTATAACTTTACAACAGATCGTTGCAAGGAAGGGCCATTGGAATTTTTTAAAAATTACAAAGGATTTTTCATGTCAGATGCTTATGCGGGTTATGCAGGACTGGGCAAACCCCCTACGGTAGAAGAGGTCACAGCTCACATCGTGACCCATTTGGCCTGTTGGGCGCATGCTAGGCGATATTTTAAGGAAGCACAAAGCACATCACCCCGTGCGGCTGGTGAGGTATTGGTGTTAATCGCCAAACTGTATGGTGTTGAGGCTGAAACTAAACATTTACGCTTGCAAGAAAGATTCGCTGTTCGTTTAAAAGAATCGGTGCCGTTATTAGAGATGATCAAAAAGAAACTTGAAGAGTCCCTTCCTGAGCATCTGCCTCAATCACCTATGCGCCAAGCGATCAATTATACGTTAGGCCTATGGAAAGAACTTAATGTTTATCTTCAGGATGGTCGATTGCCAATTGACAATAATTTAGCTGAGAATGCTATACGTCCAATCGCGCTGGGTCGCAAGAATTGGCTGTTTGTCGGCAGTGAGAACGGAGGTTATACTGCGGCGATACTTATGAGCTTTACAGCAACATGTCGTAAAAATAAGATCAATACGTGGTCTTATCTGAAAGACGTTCTACAACGAATCCAGTCTCACCCTTCTTTACGGCTTGCCGAATTGCTACCAGATCAATGGCATGCTAATCAAACAAATCCTGATTTACAAGCCTCCTGCGCTTAATTATTAATAAATTTTATTTAAATGCATAGTCAACTTAAAATCTTCGACGATAAATCCTGAAGAAAGCGTTATCTCGAAAAGCCTCAAATGGGCTTGAAAATGGTGTCGTTAGAGTCAATACTTTATATAGGGGAGAAAATTTTATATATATGTTTAAAATACCATTAGCCATTTTAACATTGGTAAGTTTTCTTGTGACGGGTATTGTTGGCCCGATGCCGGCCTATGCCCAGGATTACCGTTTGCCAGCACCTGGTGTGATGGTTCATTTAAGCCCTGAGTTTACACCTGCTCAATTGCAAGGAATAACCATTCATCCAGACAATGCCCTGCAGTTTGATTTTTTGATTAATAAAGGCGATAAATTTCTGGATAGTGACCAAAAGAAAATAGAATATAAGAAATTGATCAAATATTTCTTGGCTTCCTTGACCATTCCCGATGAGGATCAATGGGTCAACTTATCTCCGTATGAACACAATCGTATCATTAAAAATGATTTCGGCAAAACCGAAATAGGCAGGGACCTTTTGGCTGAAGATTACATACTCAAACAAATCACTTCAAGTTTGATTTATCCGGAAGATGTTTTGGGTAAGAAATTTTGGAATATGGTTTATGAGCGTGCTTGGAAGGAATATCACACGTCAAATATTCCCGTGAATACTTTTAACAAGGTATGGATTGTACCGGATCAGGCCATTGTCTATGAAAGCGGCAACACCGCCTACATTCTCAAAAGCCATTTAAAGGTTATGTTAGAAGAGGATTATATGTCGCTTCAAAAACATTCTGGCATTGTTTCAACTCCCAGCAATAGCACGCACACTATCGGTTCTCAAGTCATCCGCGAAATTATCCTTCCAGAATTAGAAAAAGAAGTCAATGATAACAAAAATTTCGCTAATCTGCGGCAAATGTACAGCGGCATGATACTTGCGACCTGGTATAAGAAAGCCTTGAAGGAGTCGCTTTTAGGCAGGGTTTACGCGGATAAGGGCAAGGTCAAGGGCGTTGACCAGGACCCAAAAACCAATGAAGAAATTTATAAACGTTATTTGCGGGCTTTTAAAAAGGGCGTGTTTAATTACATCAAGGAAGATGTGGATAAATATACTAATGAGCCCATTCCAAGGAAGTATTTCTCAGGAGGGTTTTTTAAGAATGCTCTGAGTGATGGAGCTATGGTGGTCGTTAATTCCGGAAATCTTCGGGGATTAGTAGATCCAGAGACTTTGCAAAGTTTAGTTGTCAGCGAGGAGGGGGTAGACGATGTATATATTAAACTGGAGACACCAGATGAAGCAGCAAGGGGGGAACTGGTAAGTACGGTAGCTACAGATAACGGTACGAATCAAAATAGACCGGACCATTCGATGCTCATACATTTGCCTTCCGCTGTCCAGATGGGGACCAGGCTTAACAGCTTAATAAATGCTTTAGCCGCTGATGATGAAGTAAAACAATTATTTGCCAGTAAATTTCAAGACACAGCGAGAGGGTATACATTACAAAAACACACAGAACTGGTGCTGAACCGGTTTATGGAATACTTTTCAGGGAGGCACTGGTCGGAAGTTTTTGACCAGGAACTGTTTTTAATCATGCTTATCTTGCATGATATTGGAAAACCCAAGGGAGCAAGTGTAGTACAGCACATAAAGACTAAGGACGTAATCATGAGATTATACCGAGAAAACAAATTGCCGTTTACGGAATATCAATTGAACATTATCCTTTCCGTGATTAATGGTGATCCCATCGGTGACTACATGAGAGAGCATGGCATTGCGTTGGGCGATTCCCTGCACCAAATTAGGGCAATACGTGATGAAACCGGCCTCTCTTTGAGAGAGGTTTTCAACATATTAACAGCCTATTATCAATCCGATAGCAGCAGTTACGACTTTTTGAGTCCGTTGTATATTCAGACTAATGGTGGACATTTCGAGGTTGATAGTGCTAAACAAAGACTTAAGTTCTCCATCGGTTATGAAGATAAGTTTAAAGAACTGGAAAACGCGATAACCAACGATGAAAGCGCCCTGGAGAGATACACAAATTCTGCTTTTGGCCTTCAAGAATTAAGACAAGGAGCCGGTGAAGAATATGCGAAGGCTGTGAGCCCACAAACAGTCAAAGGCCTTTCCAAGGAACAGTATCGGGAGTTGGTCGGTCGCCTGTCAGGTATGGTTGTATCCCATGTTATTACACCGGAATTCGCAGAAGAAATCATTAAAGACGGGAGAATTTATCCGCGTTTCATGCTTGAAATGAAAAAGGGTCTTAGCTCAAAGCAGGGGGCAGTTCGTGGAGGAGAGTTTCAGCTGGGCTCGGCTTCTAAAGGAGTACATTTTTGGGTCGGGCTTCCCTCCAATGAGTGGCGGGGAGGACAAATCGTCTATGTTAGCGCGGTTGAGCCAATAATGGAAAATTATGGTTTTTTTGAATCTCCGTATAAACATGCTACCGATACTAACGGGGAATGGGTTGTGACAGGAAAGTCTGATGATGTGGATGACGAAAGTAATGGGATTAATGTGAATGAGACGGGCATACTTTTTATTCCTGAGACTTTGAGGGAAAAATTCGAAGGGCATGCGCTAACGGAAAGAATTGTTTTTTATAAGGGTAATAATTTAAAGGAAGCCGTTAGATTGTTTTTTGGTAATGCCATCGCAAATCCCAAGATTCCTGCCATTAGTGGCAAAATCAAATATATAGGCAATAATGGTGCTTCATATTTGAGTTATAACAGGGTCTCTGGACAAGGGTCGGTATTCGCAAATGACGCGCCCTGGTCGGTTTTACCCTATCAACAATTGCGTAATCAAACATCGCGAACGGCGGATGATTATGCCAGACGTGCTGCTAATCTTATAAATATGAGAAATGGAGATACACTCTTGGGTGAGGCAATGATAATCGCCGCCAAGGACATTGAGGAAGCGTTACGACTGAACCCTGACCACCCTGAGGCCCTTTTTTATAGAGGAAGATTACAACAAACCGGCTTTTATTATATTTCTGGCCAAACAGTGGAAGAAAGTATCAAGGAAATTAATGGATGGTATGAACGAGCCATAAAGGCGGGACTTCAAGGGGATCTCAGATTGCAAGCGTATGAGCGAATCACAGACTTATCGACGCAAATTCTCGATTTTACTACAGCAGAATCCGCACTGGTGCAAGCAAGGTCATTGCCTAAAGGAGCAGAGGATGGCATTTGGATTGAACGTTTTTCTGAAAAGATACAATCATTAAAAGCCGAAATTAATGCGTTGCGCGAAGCGATGTCGTCGGCCCAAACAATACAAGCTATGGGAGAAGCTGTTGAACAACAACGCAAACGTTTACATTTTCGTGAGGATAGATATTTTGAGGATGCGCATATATTCGTCATGAATAGAATCCATCATCATATCCAGGAGCTTGGGGCTTCATTCTTGGGTAAAGCGCGCTCAGTGTTTGCTTCGTATGGCGTCGGTCAATATTCTCCTTTTACGGCTTATAGAGATTTGCAGGAACAGTACTCAAGACAAATTCGGGATTTAGCAGACTACTCCGGAAGATATGTTCGCAATAATCACGTGTTACGTGATTTTGCCCCTAATAGATTGAAAGAAAGTGTTGCCAATGTTGAAAGTTTCCAAGCGAAATTGGAGTTCGCTATCCAAGATGTTTATAAACAAATGCACGAAAAGGATGTGGAATTTAGTAAAATGCGGCAAGACCTTTATTCTTTGATAGAACAATTGCGCCAAGCAAATCTTGGTAAACCTAATTCTTTTAACGTTGCTACTTACCGTGATGCCATAGATACAATTTATGGGAAAGTTAATGAGAGTCTGCGAGTAGCGCGTCAGTCGGGTTTACCCACATATGAATTAGAGACACAGGTTATACCCGTAATCCAAAACGCTAATGAGAAGATTAATGAAACGCAGAGGTCATGGCTTGGGGCTTGGATAGTCAGTTTACGGAATAAAGGGTCCACAGTGCAACCTTTTGAATTGGAGCCGGCTACCCCAGATGATCCACAGGCGAACCCCTTTTTGCATGGTATTGAGGAAGTTTTGAATCAGTCATCCGTTCCTGTACCTATAACTGTTTTTGATTCTGCTCAGATTTCTAGGACAGGTTTGAATATGCGCAGTCGTAATGTTAAGGGTGGACTTGATCGGGAATTAAAGAAAGGGGGTATTGATTTTAATTCCGCCAATTTGGCCCTGCAAATCAAGAGGGATGGTAAAGGCGTTCCTCTGCCATTGTCGCAACAAGACATGGCCCAATTAAGTGCTATTTCAGGCTTTGAACCCCAAATCATCGAAATTAAACCTGCCCTTAATGTGCCAATCATTAGTGAATTACAGCAAAAATTGCAGCCATCCCCTGTGTAACCTTGTTAATAGCTAATTTTAAAAGTAGGACTCTTTGCGTCGTCTTCTTGCCGATGATCATCAATATCCGGCCAATGATTAACCTTCGGCAATTCTTAGGCGTGTCTTAATGATTAAAAAAGCTACACCTGTATTTATCTGACGGATACATTTATAGGAAGTATTTAATCTTTTGACACTGTGTTCTCAATGTGCTAATATTTGATCATGGAAAAGAAACAGGAAAATAAAGAAAAGTATATTCACATTCGCATAAGGGAAAGCGAAAAGAAGGAAATGCAGGCCGAAGCAAAATCGCAAGGTTTTGAAAGGTTGACAGATTTTGTTATGTGGCTTTATAGACAGTTTAAAAAGGGAAAATAATTTTTTTTGTTTTAGTTTGTATTCTCAATGAGAATACATCTAAAAAAAGGGGGGGGAGGTGGCTTATGGCTCTAGAAAATGGTAATAAAAAAGGCCGGGATTTTAAAGAAAAAGTTGTGTTTGATTTACCTTTCTTTATGAGTCAATTAAAGGAAACCATTGTGGATGCCATCGGGATTGGTTGGATATTTGAAAAAGAGTCATTAAAGAAGATCTGTGACTTCATTGCTTGCATGGTCCTTGTGTACGTGCGTTGGTGGATAAAGCTTGCTGTTTTTATCGGGATTATTTACTTGATCGTATGGGTGGTGTTTCCTCACTCCGGGGCAAAATTTTGATAAGCGAATTTTTATTCGTAGGGTAGGCCTTGTTTGAAGTTTATGATCAATATTTCCGCGTATTGGGCGTTGTTATTTTTGAAGTAATGAAGGATCGAAGAGTCAAAATTAAACACACTCCCTTTTTTCAATTCTACGCGTTCTTCTTCCCTGTCTTTGTGCTTCAAAATTAGATCAACTGTGCCTCTAATTATATAAAGAAATCTAAAGCATTTACTATCGAAAAAGAACTTTTGTTCATTAGTAGATTCACCGTACCCTTTAACCCTTAATAACTGAGGTTTGAAAGGGAGCCCACGGTATAGGTTTTGTAAAAATGACGTTTCATTTAATTGAGCATACCCTGAAGATGGCCCGATAGCAGGGGGCTCTATATTTGTCCCTTTTATCAAATCGTAAATCTGTAGTTTTAAGATAGTAGCGATTTGAAAAAGGGTCTTCTCATGCGGTTTGGTAGATCTATGAATAGCATTACGTAGACTTGTATAGGATATAGCATCCTCGCCAGCAATTTCAATAATGGCTTTATGAAATCTCCTGAGGTTTTTATACTTGCTTTGAGATATTAAGCTTTCAATTCTCTGATTAAATGTCTCTTTCACGTTTTCCATGCTTAAATTATACCTTATTATTTGAATAAAGCAAGAAAATAAAACATAAAATGTGTTAATTTATCATTATTACATAACTAATTGCTGTTATTGTTTTTATTAACAAATATACGAGTATAAAATGTAAAAATTAACATATTTTAATAGTAAGAAATTTGACAAAGTGTTATTTACATGTTATCCTTGACACATAAACGGCAGATTTAGGAATCCCAGGAAAGCGACACCGCAAATACCATTTAAATTTAATCTTTGCAGGAATTGCTCCGGTAATCACATGCGGGTTGTTACTATGGTGATGGATACGCTTCAAGAGGAAGATCCGGGTATTGATCCCACTGTTACAGAAAAGAGGGATATTAGGGATTAAGTAAAAAATTTTGGAAGGCAAGATAAAGATTGATATACAAGTTGTTTAGCACACAGGAAATCAAGGTATTTTTGTAACACATTTATATTTTGAATTACATTTGATTTACATCACAAAAGGAGCGCAATTGAGCAGCGAAAAACAAAAAAAGCACGAAAGAGACTTGATCGAATGGGGGATTTCTATCAAAACTGCTGAGATGGACCACTTCCCAAAGCCGTTTATCATAGGCCTTTTGAGAAAATGCAGGAGAGAGGTGCTGCCAGCTTTAAGCGATGTGGATCTTAAGAGAATTGAGAACGATAGTTACATTGCCATGCTGTCGCGAAAGTATAAGGGAGAAGACAAGATACCGGAACAAAAGCGTAAACCTAAGTATTTTTATGAATAGGATAAAATCATGGAAGATCCTTTAAAAATTAAACCGCCTTACGAGAATTTTAAAGTAAAGCCGGGTGGTCTTAAAAAAAGGAGAGAGGAGCGTAATAAAGCCCTCTACGGAGCCGTTCATTATCTTATAAAGAATTTTAACGAGAAAAAAGGCAATCCATCTTTGGTTGCCAAGAATAATTACCATAGTACCCAAAGATGCACAGTGAAAGTTAGTTATGATAAAAATGGTCATGAAGGTCAATGGAAGGCCCATGGCCGGTATTTGGAGCGAAAAGGGGCCCAAAGGGAAAATGAGAAGGGTTTGGGTTTTAATGAAACGGACGATGATATTTCAATAGTAAAAACGGTTAAAGTATGGCAAGAGGAAAATGATCCGCGTATCTGGAAGCTCATCATAAGCCCTGAAAAAGCGGCTGATATAGATCTTAAAGAACATACCAGGGAGTTAATAAAAAGGGTTGAAAAAGACTTGGGAACAAAGCTGCAATGGGTTGCCATTGAGCACTACAATACTTTGCATTTTCATGTGCATTTAGACATCAGGGGGATCAGGGATGATGGACAGGAATTAAGGTTAAATAAGGACTATATAAAAACAAGTTTTAGGGAGCGTTCACAGCAAATTCTTACTGAAAAATTAGGCATTAGAATGGGGCAAGATATACTGGAAAGTCGTAAAAAAATTATTAAAGCAATGCACATAACAGATATAGATCGGGAGATAAATTTTAAGCTGACAAAAGATCATTTTATTAACCTTGATTGGTGTACCAAGAATGGTTATTTGTATCAAAAAAATCTTCAAATTAAACAGCGATTGGAGTTCCTGCAAACCTTAAGGCTTGCTAAGGAATTTACCAGTGCTTCATGGCATGTTTCCCCGACGTTTTTGGACCACCTGAAATTCATTCAGGAGCAGGATGATATTATTAAATTGCAGCGAAAACATTTTGATCAGATTGTTAATAAGGATCTCCCTGTCATAGTAAATAAACTTCCGAATTTAGGGGACGCCATTATTGGCAGGGTCAGTGGGACAGGGTTGAGTGATCGTGATGAAAATACAAGATATATTCTAATTGAGGGAATTGATGGCCAAATTCATCACGTTAAGGCCAATAGCAAGATAATGAGAATGAAGGATAATCAGCAATTGGCCACAGGGGATATTGTCCACCTGGAACGTACAAAATTTGTTAAAGACAGTAAAGAAATTTCATATATTGATGTTCACGTTTTTCAGGATTGGGACTCTTTAAGAATGACCCCAAAGATCACAAGTATTGATAGGTATATTATTAACCGTATTGTTAATAATGGCTATATCCCAAAAGTGGAACCAACAGCAAATGCGGTTAGGTTGCAGTTTATGAAGATCATTCAGGGGAGGGTCGATTATTTAAAAAGGGTAAATATTTTGAATGACCGCCTTGAGGTTAATAGAGAGAGGCTTGATATGGAAATGAATTTTAAACGGAGGATAGGTTAAATGAGATCGAAAATGCAAAGTATACGGTTTTCCGATGATGAATTTATCGTGCTTGAGAAGATTGCTCAAAGCAGGAGCAAGAAATTGTCTGCTTTTATCAGAGAGTGTTGCTTCGCTCACATACAAAATATAACCGAACATGAGAAGTTGCTTGCATCACTTAAGCCTGAAGATTCACAAGAAATTCAAAAGACATTTTTTGACGCTTTGAATAATACAAACGATGCTGTTTTGAAATCGATTGAAAAATTACAGTTAGATATGTCCCAAAAATTCAAATTAGTCGATATGATTCAGCGTAAGATGGTATACCTACATTTTTTCTTTAATCGAGATGTGCCCCCAGAAGACTACAGCCAGGCAGAAAGATCTGCCAATAAGCGTACAAAAATATACTTAGAGGACATTGATAACTCTAATTGAAATACTTATAAAAATGCATGGGCTGATTAAACAAGGCAGGGATTTGTGATTGACAATTCGATGGATTACAACGAGCGGTTACTGACCCCGGTAGAGCTAAGTAAATGGTTGAACATAAAATTGTCTACTATTTACAAATGGTCACAATCGGGGTATATTCCTTGTATAAAGTTAGGTGGACAGGAAAGGGGCTCTTTAAGGTTTTCTCGAGGAGATATTATTCCGTGGCTTAAAAGAAGGACAAGGCGGGGCAGGAGTACATTTAAGTTGGAAACAGATGGCGTGGTAGACTTCTCCGCTCAATCCTAACCTAATTTTCATTTAGTCCCAACCGGTCCCAATTGGTTTAAAGTGGTTTTAAGAGAGATTTAGAAGAAGATCTTCTTACTTTGTTTGGGACCAATCTGGGACCTGCGAAACAGCCAATACTCGATAAATGGGGATAGTACTCGATAATATACAGAATAACGCCCTCGTCGAGAAACAAGAAATTTAACGAAAAATTAGCTAATATCGACGGAGATTTTAGTTTTATTAGGATGACTCTCTCCTTCTCCGCCATTTTTTCTAATTAGAAATCCGAGGAGGCCTATGTTTAGAGAGCAGATTAAAGTGTTGGATTGCACGATACGCGACGGGGGGCTTATCAATAATCACGATTTTGATCTTCGATTCGTCCGGGAGGTCTATAAAGCCCTGTCAGCGGCCGGCGTTGATTATATGGAGGTCGGCTATAAGAATTCGAAAAAGCTATTTTCCAAAAAGGAATTTGGGAAATGGAAATTTTGCGATGATGAGGACATCTATCAAGTCATCGACGGCATACCATCAAAGACGAAGATCTCGGTCATGGTTGATGTGGACAGAGTGGATGTGGATGATATTGTCCCGCGCAAGGACAGTCCGGTTCATATGGTCCGAGTGGCGTGTTATGTGAAGGATGTTGATAAAGCGATCCATCTGGTGAACCATTTCGCGGCCAAGGGCTATGAGACCACAGTCAATCTCATGGCCATATCACGGGCCCTGGACAATGAATTGACCGAATGCCTGCAGCAGCTGGAGGCGGAAAGCCAAGCGAACGTCATTTACATTGTCGATAGTAATGGGGCATTGTACCAAGAGACAACGGAGTTCATTATTAAGAAAGCCAAACATATCCTCAAGTCTAAGGAAGTGGGGATTCACGCGCACAACAACCAGCAGCTGGCTTTTGGTAACACGATCGAGGCCATCATCCATAATGCCAATTATGTTGATGCGACTGTTTACGGATTGGGCCGCGCTGCCGGGAATTGCCCTTTGGAACTTGTTTTGGGTTTTTTAAAAAATCCTAAATTCGATATTCGTCCTGTCCTTGACCTGATTTCCAAGGAATTTATTCCGTTGCGCCAGAAAATGGAATGGGGCTATATCATCCCTTATGCGATCGCCGGTATCTTAGATGAGCATCCGCGTGCCGCGATGGAGTTTCGCAAGTCTGACAAAAAGGAGAATTACCGGGAATTTTATGAGAGTCTGGTCGGGGAGGTCGATGAGTAGCATGGACGTCGCCGAGTTTAAAAAATTCCCGATCCTTGGGATCATGCGCGCAATCCAAAAGGCGGATCTCGATCCTTTGCTTGCGAGTGTTGAGTCAGCCGGATTAAAGACAATTGAGATAACCATGAATACTATAGGCGCTCCCGCGCTGATTCGTAAGGCTGTTGCTTTGTCAAAAAGACGTCTGACGATCGGCGCTGGTACGGTCCTGGATATGAAAAGTCTTAAAAGCGCGCTTGATGCCGGGGCCACATTCATTGTCATGCCGGTTTTGATCAAGGACGTTATGAAGTACTGTGTGAAACACGGTATCCCCGTATTTCCCGGGGCATTGACGCCTCAGGAGATTTATGCGGCCTGGGATTCCGGAGCTACGATGGTGAAAGTTTTTCCGTCTAATTTTTTCGGACCGGAATATTTCCAGGAGATTAAAGGCCCCTTTAATGATGTCAAGCTCTTGGCCTGTGGCGGAGTGAAGCCCTGGAACATGAGGTCATTCTTTGCTCATGGCGCGGATGCCGTCAGTTTTGGTGCTAGTGTGTTTAAAAAGGAGTGGCTCCTCCGCAAGGACTTTAAAAAGATCGGCCGGTCGATAAAAGAATATGTTGATGAATTTAAAACAATTGATTGGTGCTCCGCAAGTCATTAAAACCTGCCTATTTAATTAATTTTACCCTTTCTGGCTGAATAAGTTACGTAAAAATTTTTATTTGATATTTGTAGGCAACTAAAAAATGAGAGGTATAATATATATAAGAATTAATAATCTATAGACTGAGCTAGGAAGGAGCATCACTAAAAATCGAAATTTTTTAAAGAGATTATGATAGAAACTGAACCATTACTTGATAAATTTCAGTGGGAAACAAGTCAAGACAAAAGCCACCAGTATTGTGTTTGTAAACCCAATAACCAGGCTGAATTTGAAGATTTTGTAACGCATATCAGAAAGCATGGTTATGTTGTCACCATTCAAGGCATGTCATATGCTTGTGTTGATATAGGTGAGTATTTATACTGGACCATGTGGTATTCAATAGAAGGTACAAATCTCATTAATCGAATGCACATATGACCGTATATAAAAATCCAAGGGCCTATGAATCACGCTATTTTATTAATTTCTTGCAAAGACCAAAAAGGCATCACTGCCGCCGTCACGAATTTTATCTTCCACCATCAAGGGAATATTGTCCACGCCGACCAGCACATTGATGAGCAGAGCAATACGTTTTTTATGCGCATTGAATGGTCGCTGGAGGCCTTTAAACTCAAACGCGAGGATATTCCCACAGCGTTTGGTGGCATCGCCCAGTCGTTTCATATGGCATGGCAACTTTCATTTTCCGATCAAAAAACGCGGGTAGCTATTTTTGTCAGCAAACATCTGCATTGCCTGTACGACCTTTTATACCGTCATAAGACAGGACAGCTTTTTTGCGATATTGTACTTTTGCTTTCCAATCATCCTGATGCCAGGGGTGTGGCGGAAGATTTTGCCATCCCGTTTGCCGAGTTTAATGTCGAGCATCATAATAAAATCGAGCAGGAGCAAAAGCAAATAGAACTTCTTAAGTCCCGGAAGATCGATCTCGTCATCTTGGCCCGATACCATCAAATCTTGACAAAACAATTCGTTGACGGATTCCCGCACCGGATCATTAATATTCATCATTCGTTTTTGCCGGCGTTTGCCGGAAGTAATCCGTATTTGCAGGCCTACCAAAAAGGGGTCAAAGTCATCGGGGGCACCAGTCATTATGTCACCGAAGGTTTAGACGAAGGGCCCATCATCGCCCAGGACACGGTAGGCGTCAGTCATCGCGATTCCCTGGAGGACCTCAAGAGAAAAGGGGAAGACTTAGAAAAGCTCGTTTTAAGCCGTGCCGTACGTTGGCATTTGGAGCGCAAAATCCTGTGTTACGGCAATAAAACAGTTGTTTTTGATTAAGCCCTCCGTTTTTTTCCGACCTTATATTATTTTTGTTTTAAATATCACATCTTTTATTGTAGAATATCCGGATATTTTTGTTGATACAACGATCTGTGGATGTTTCTATGAATAAGAAGCTTTTGATTTGTGGACTATGTTGCTGTTTTTATCTGACGGGCATGTCCTTCGTTGTTGCCGCGAAGACAGACAATCCGGCCGCGCGTGTTCATTTTCAAGATGTGGTCGCACGGGCCAAAGCTTTGGCCCAAAGGCCTTTTCAGGACCCTGCCAAGGATTTGCCCGACGTCCTAAAAAAGTTGGGGTATGACCAATGGCGGGACATCCGTTTTAAGGCACAGCGCAGCCTTTGGGAGGGAGAGCCTTTTTCCGCGCAGTTCTTCCATCCGGGTTTTCTTTATTTGCATCCCGTGATTATTCATTATGTTGATTCTAAGGGAACGCATCAGTTCCCATTTTCGCCTGACCTGTTTGCATATGGCAGTCACGGCCCCCAAGGGTATTTGTCCCAGGACCACGGTTTTGCCGGCTTTCGTATCCATTATCCGCTCAACACCCCTCAATATGCCGATGAGCTTGTGGCATTTCTGGGGGCCAGTTATTTTCGGGCGTTAGGCAGGGATTTGACCTACGGGATATCTGCCCGTGGGCTTGCGGTAGATACGGCAGAGGATACGGGGGAGGAGTTTCCGTTTTTCAGCGAGTTTTGGATTCTGCATCCTTCTCCTCGGGCGAAGCAAATCATCCTGTATGCTCTGTTAGACAGCAATAGCGTGACCGGGGCTTATGAGTTTACGGTCCAGCCGGGGCAAGAGACACGGGTCAAAGTCAACAGTGTGCTTTTTATTCGTCAACATATTCAAAAAATCGGGATTGCTCCTTTAAACTCGATGTTTTTTTACGGAAAAAACACGGGGCTTAAAGGCGATAATGATTTTCGTCCGGAAGTCCATGATTCCGATGGGCTTGCGGTCAATGCCCGTTCGGGTGAATGGATCTGGCACCCGTTGGTTAATCCCTCCCGGCTTTTGGTCAATGCCTTTGGCGGCGGTCAGCCTTTTGGCTTTGGGCTCTTGCAGCGCGATATTGACTTTGATCATTATCAGGATTTGGAGGCCCGTTATGACCGGCGGCCGAGTGTCTGGGTTTCTCCCAAAGGTGATTGGGGCCCCGGGCATCTTGAATTAGTCCAGATCCCGACGGACAATGAATATAACGACAATATAGTGGTGTATTGGGTCCCCGAACGCCACCTCGAGCGGGGGGATTCTGTACGCTATGCGTATACACTGTCCTGGTATTCTGCCAAGCATCAACTGACGCCTAAAGGTTTTGTGCAAGCTACCCGGATTGTGAAGAAATCCGACGGGTTGATGTTCGTGATCGATTTTGTCGGCGATGAGTTTAAAACTATGCTTAAGGACACCACGCTTGTGCCTGATGTTTGGGTCAGTCAAGGCGCTCATTTGGCCGACATGCAGTTGATTAAGAATACAGTCACCGACGGATGGCGTCTGGTCCTTCATGTGGTGTGGGATGTTCCCGGACCTATGGAGTTGGGGATGCTCAACCAAAAACCTGCTATTGAATTTAGGGCCTTCCTGAAGGACAAGACCTCACCCGTCACCGAAACCTGGAGTTATACCTACCTGCGATGATTCAAAGCCTCAAACAACCTCCTTTGCATCGAATGCCTATGGCCCATCAGCTGTTTATGGACCGTGATTTATCGCACGCTGAACGCAGGCGCAAAGGTATCCTTGCCCTGCGCCGCAGTGTATTTTTTATTCTTGTGGCTGTATCAACGACCATGGCCGGGTCTGCTTTTAAGACCATTTTGGGCGCCGAGGGGCTGACCGTTTTATCATGGATCATTATCGGTATTTTCGTTTTCCTGTTTGGCTGGATTTCATTTAATTTTTGGACCGTTATCTTCGGGTTCATTACGGCGCTGCGAAAGACAGATAATGAATTTCCGTTGCCTAAGGAGACACAGCCGATTGCTCCAGCGACCCGTATCGCACTGATTATGCCGGTTTATAACGAGGAAATGGCGCGGATCTATTCGGCCCTCAGGGCGACCTATGAGTCACTTCAAAAGACGGGGCAGCTGGAGAGATTTGATATTTTTATTTTAAGTGATTCCGTTGCGAGCGATTCTATTTTGATGGAGGAGACGGCCTGGTCAGAATTGTGCCGGGATGTGGATGGGTTTGGCCGGATCTTCTATCGCCGCAGAAAAGTGCGTATCCATAAAAAAAGCGGGAACGTGGCTGATTTTTGCCGGCGTTGGGGGAGTCAGTACAAATACATGATTATTTTCGATGCTGATAGTCTGATGGAAGGAGATTTGTTGGTCCGTATGGTCAATGTGATGGAGGCCCGAGAGGATATCGGCATCCTGCAAACAGCGCCGAGGGCGGCCAACCAGATAAGTCTTATTTCGCGCCTGCAGCAGTTTGCCAGCCATGTGTACGGGCCGCTGTTCTTTGCGGGATTACGTTTCTGGCAGCTGGATGAATCCGGCTATTGGGGGCATAATGCGATTGTTCGTGTGGGCCCTTTTATGAAATATTGCGCATTACCGCATTTGTCGGGCGGCCCTCCCTTCGGCGGGGAAATCTTAAGCCATGACTTTGTGGAGGCTGCACTGATGCGTCGGGCAGGATGGGGGGTGTGGCTGGCTTATGAGCTAGAGGGCAGTTATGAAGAGTTGCCTCCGGGTCTTTTTGAGGAATTAGAGCGGGACAAGCGCTGGTGTCAGGGAAACATTCAGCATCTGAGGCTTATGTTCACGAAAGGTTTTACCTTTGGGCACAGGCTTTTGTTTTTGAACGGGAACCTTTTTTATTTTTCGTCATTTTTATGGCTTTTGCTTTTATGGCTGATGACGGTCCATGCCATAGCGGATTTTTTTCATACGGTTGTTTATTTTTCAGGGGAGCGTACGCTTTTTCCGCACTGGCCTCTCCAGTATCGTGAATTGTCCATTGAACTTCTCTTGGTCACAGCCGCGTTTCTCCTGGTACCTAAGGTTTTGAGTGTTTTTCTCATTGTTCTGTCTCCCCATAAAGTGATTCCGTTCGGTGGTCTGATGCGGTTATCGGCAAGCGTGTTTCTGGAAGTGATATTTTCGACGTTATTGGCTCCGCTCAGGATGATTTTTCATGCCTGGTATGTGGTGTTGAATTTGTTGGGCCAAAAATTAGTTTGGCAAAGTCAGTATCGGCGTTCCCGAAAGACATCATTCCTTGAAGCGTTTAGTGCTTATTGGCCGGGAATGGCGGGGGCTTTTGTTTGGGGGGCCATTGCTTATGCTGTCAATAAGACATTGTTCTGGTGGGTATCTGCTATTGTCCTCCCGCTTCTTTTTGCTGTCCCTATATCGGTATTCTGCAGTTATCCCTCTCTGGGGTTGTTTTTTCGCAAGCACGGCTTGTTTTTAACTCCGGTGGAAACCACCCCTTCCCAAGTCCTGCGTTGTTACCAGAAGTTTTTTAATTCTGATACTTCATTTGCAGTTGAAAGATTTTAGGAAATTCAGGGTAATATTCCCCTCGGGGCCCCACAAAACCACTTCCTGCTCTTTTGATAACCACGGCATTATAGCCGCCATGCGCATTGGGTATGTTAACGATAAATTCATCAGGCGGGGCAATAGGAGGCGCCGGTACCTGTGTGATTAGTTGTGCCGGAACGGGTGTTATAGCCGGAGGAGTTACGTTATTAATATAAAGGGGGCCGTCAAGATAACCCGTTCCAATAAGAGCATAGTCCGCAGGCCCGACATAATTATGTCGATCGATATAGGCTGAATAAGGATGGTCTCGGCCGCTCCCATGATAATCCCAATAACTTCCATCATCATACCAAGCCAAACAAGTGGTTGGCCATGCTATTGGCAAAGAAAGGACAAAAAATAGGACTATTGTTTTAAATCTGATTAGCACAAGGCCTCCTTAAAAGCATACTATTATATTAACAAAAATTTATCTACTTGCCTATAGGCGCTTGTTGCGATGCCACAGGGGGAGATTGCCTAAAAATGCCGCTCATGCCTGTCTTGGCTGACCGACTTGACAAAGTGTCCATTATAGGGTATATTTTTGAATAGGAGAAGTAGGAGAATCAGGAGAAAGAGGATATACGCGAGATAGATTATTAGGAGGCTGGCATGGCTAAAATACTGATTATTGATGATGATAAGGATTTAGCTAATTTAACCAAAATCGCTTTAATTACAAAAGGTTATCAAGTCTCTGTGTTACATTCCGCTGTGAATATTATAGAAGAGATAAAAACGCGCAAACCGGATTTGATTTTAATGGACATTATGATGCCCGGCATCAGCGGCCCCGAAGCCGTCAGGAATTTAAAGGCAGAGCCCCTCCTCAAGCATATTCCTGTTGTATTTTTAACAGGACTTATTTTAAGCGGAGAAGAAGATGTGGAAGAAACCGGGTTAAAGGTAGACGGCCAGATATATCAAACTTTAGGTAAACCTTATGAGATTGATGCACTATTGGAATTAGTAAAAAAATCTCTAATAAAAATGTGAGGTCACCGATGAGCGAAAAAATTTTTACAACATATGAAATTGCCCAATATTGTCATGTGACTCCCCGGACAGTGATCCAGTGGATCAATGAAGGGAAGTTAAAAGCCTTTCGTACGCCGGGCAATCATAGCAGGATTGAGGCGGAAGAATTTTTGGATTTTCTGCAAAGATATCATATGCCCATCCCTTCAGGTTTGATGGACGAAAATAGCGGGGGCAAAAAACGTATACTGATAGTCGATGATGATAAGGGCGTTGTTGATTCTATTCAGCGGTTCCTTAAAAGGGAAAAAATATACGACCTGGAAGTGGCCTTTGATGGTTTCGAGGCCGGGCGCAAATTTGCGGACTTTAACCCTGATTTAGTCATTTTAGATATCAAGATGCAGGGGTTAGACGGCTACCAGTTATGTTCTCGTATCCGCAATGATCCAAAAAATAATAATGTAAAAATACTTTTAATGTCAGGACTTATCGAACCCAAAGCCATCAGCCGTGTTCAAGAGTCCGGGGCGGATGGTTATCTGGCTAAACCTTTTAGCAATGAGGAATTAAAAAAGAAGGTTATGGGGTTGTTTGGCTTAAACAGAAGATCAGGAGAAAAGCCGTTATGAAAATGCGCGGGGGGCGTACTCAACATGATGAGCTTGATAGAGAAATCAGCCAACGTAAAAAGGCGGAGGCAGAGCTTAAAGAAGCCTACGATAATTTAAAATCGACGCAGGAACAACTTGCCCAATCGGAAAAAATGGCTTCTATTGGCCAGCTGGCCGCAGGGGTGGCGCATGAAATCAATAATCCTATAGGTTTTATCTCTAACAACATCGAAATGCTGGCCAGTTATATCGATGATTATATGAAGATTTTAAAAATGTATGATGACTTGATGGCCGCCGTCCAACAGGGTGATTTTGAGAAAGCAAGGTCTGAAGCGGATGAAATAAAGTCATTTAGTTCAGATATAGATTTAGAATATATTTTAGACGATTTAAAAAAACTATTTGACCAGACCCAAAAAGGGATTGAGAGGGTCCAGAAAATTGTGAAGGATTTGCGCACATTTGCCCGTGAAGGTGTCGATACCTTGTCCGTGATAAAGGTTGAAGAGGTGATTGACAGCGTGCTGAGTATTGTTCACGGCGAACTTAGGTATAAGGTTGATTTGAAAAAGAGTTATGCCAACACTCCCTTTATTAAGGGAAGCCCGCAGAGGTTAGGACAGGTTTTTATTAATTTATTAGTCAATGCGGCGCAAGCCATCGATCAGAAGGGGGTTGTTGAGATAAGGACTTATGTCGAAGATAAGCATGTGTGTGTGGACATTAGAGACACAGGCAGGGGGATTAAAAGTGAAAATTTAAAGAAAATATTTGACCCGTTTTTTACGACCAAGCCTGTGGGGCAAGGGACAGGATTGGGTTTAAGTGTGAGTTATGAAATCATTAAGAGACATGGTGGAGACATCAGGGTCCAGTCTCAAGAAGGGCAAGGGTCCACCTTTACAGTTTCTTTGCCTATTTCTCAGGGAGGTGCGTAATGGAAGGGGAGCGTATACCTAAAGAAAACCAGGTTCTATTTTTAGATGACGAAGAAAGCATTATCAATGGGATCCAACGGTTATTCATCAGGGAGCCCTATGCCGTCTTTGCGACCACAAAGGTGAGTGAGGCCCGGGAGGCACTCGAAAAATATAAAATAAAAGTGGTGGTGAGTGATTATCGTATGCCGGATATATCGGGCACCCAATTCTTACGGGAGCTTAAAGGCCAGTATCCGGACATAGTCAAAGTCCTTTTTACCGGTTATACGGACTTTTCCGCGGCGGAAGAGGCCATCAACGTGGGGGAAGTGTACCGGTTTATCAGTAAACCATGGAAAACGACGGAATTATTGTCCACCATCCGCCAGTGTATTGAACATTATGATTTATTGCTTAGGGCCAGGACCAAAGAACAAGAATTGGAATTGAGTAATAAGAAATTAACGGACATGTATAAATTGCAAAAAGAATTTACTTCCACGGTCTCTCATGAATTACGCACACCTCTGGCCTCTATCAAAACGGCCATTGATTTAGTCGTCAGGAAAATGGTGGGAGAAATTACACCGGAACAAGAGGAAGTGTTGGGACGGGTCCAAAAAAATGTCGATCGTTTAAAACGTCTGATCGATGACATTTTAGACCTTAGCAAAATGGAATCAGGCAAGTTACGCATGAATGTCATGGTCAATAATATTAACCATGTCATCAAAGAGACCGTTGAATTTCAGAAAGATGTCGCCACCAGTAGGGGGTTGTCTATCAATTTGGAATTAGACGAGAATTTACCGCCGGTCCTTTTCGATAGTGACCGTATAACCCAGGTGATGAACAATCTTTTGAATAATGCCATTAAATTTACCAAAACAGGAGGCATTACGATCGCCACCATCAATAAAGCAGAAAGCAATCACATTCTCGTTGCTGTTAAAGACACGGGCAAAGGGATTGTGTCATCAGGGATGTCTAAGATTTTTGAGAAATTTCAGCAAATTGAATCCGCAGAACATAACGAAGAAGGAGGCACAGGTTTGGGGCTGGCTATTTGCCGGCAGATTATAGAACTGCACCGCGGAAAAATTTGGGTTGAATCTGTCGAAGGAGAAGGGACGACAGTGAATTTTATTTTACCTATTCAGGAAAGAAGGGAGTAAAAATATGAGCGGCCAAAAAACGGTATTATTCATAGACGACGAAGTTGATTTGCAGGAGTTGGTTAAAATCACTTTAAGATCAAGAGGCTATAATGTAGAAATCGCCAGTAACGGGATTGAAGGCCTGGAGAAACTGAAAATCATTAAGCCGGACCTTATTATTTTGGACCTGAACATGCCTGAAATGGGCGGGGTAGAGTTTTATCAAAGAATTTGTGTTAATGATAGACCTGAATATCCTGTATTAGTGTTGACCGCCCGTGCTAATATGGAACAGCTTTTCAGGCAGTTTAATATTGACGGGTTTATGAATAAGCCGTTTGAAATTGATGAGTTATTGAAAGAAGTGGCCGTTATTATCGATAGGAATTCAAAGGTGAGTGCTCAAGACGCATCCATGGGCATTAGAGAGCCCAGGGAGATATGTATTGTCGAGGATGATGGCGAGGCTTTAAATAGAATCGGGTCTGTTTTTTTAAAGGCCGGCTATATTGTCAACCCTGCCCAGAATGGCGTAGAGGGTATAGAGCGCATAGCCAATAAACTCCCTGATGTGGCTTTGATCAAATTAGGGTTGGTGGATATAGCGGGCGATATGGTGGTCCTTAAGTTAAAGAATATGGCTAAAACATGGGGTATAAGATATGTCGTATATACGGAAGGGATTCCTCAAAAACCCTCCGTAGCTCAAATTATTGGACCGAAAGAAGGCACAGACCGTTTTGTTGAATTCAGCAAGCCTGAGGATTTGCTTGAGGTGGTTAACCAAGCGCTCAGTTAATGTAGGGTATTTTGTTCGATGAAGAAAATACTCTGTTTGCTTGTCATTTCTTTGCTGGCTTTAAGGGTTTCCTGGGGCGCCACTTTACAGTGGGAATCCCGGGGGAATTATTATTTTTTGGCTAAGAATACCAGAGAGAGTTTTAGCGCGATTGCCCCCGGGGCCAATAAGTTTCCCGAAAAATATTTGACCTACGACGGGGTTGATTTCTTAGTTAAAGGGGCGGACAATTGGCAGGATTACGGCAGGCTTAATCTGCAAGACAGTCATTTGTTCAGGCTTCCCCTGCACTCTGGCATGAGACTAGACGAAGTGCACTTTTTGGCATCGGGCAGTTTTAGCAATAGCTACGCGCATGATGCCTTGTTGCATTTTTATGGAGACAAATATTTTTATTCCACCATTACTGTCATCTTCGTCTATCAGGACGGTGTGTACAGGGCCCTGTCAGTGCCCGTGTTTTGGGATTGGTTTTATCTGCCTTCGATCGCATGGTCTAAGGACGGGGCAAGCATAAAATCCATCGGTCGTAATCCGATGCGCCCGGATTGCAACATGTATCATCTGTGGTTTATTAATCCCAGGGCCACACAGGCGATTAAAGACGTTTTGGTCATGGATAGTTGGCTGCGGGACCTGCCTTTTTCCGACATTTTTGCGCTCACCCTTAAATCTTCCGATAAACTCGAAGCTATTCCCAGGTGATATTCTTGCTAGTTGTCATTTTTCGGTAAAGGGGATATAATAATTTTTTCCTATATAATAAGGAGGTGAGTTATGCCACCGATTAAAGCTTACGGAGTTTTAAATGCCGCCCAACCTTTGGGGCCTTTGCAAATTACCCGTCGTGATGTTGGGGATCGTGATGTGGCCATAGACATTGCTTATTGCGGTATCTGCCATTCCGACATCCATCAAGTGCGTAATGAATGGGGCAATTCCCTTTATCCGATGGTCCCGGGTCATGAAATCGCAGGTATTGTCACGGCTGTGGGGAAAAGGGTGAAACGGTTTAAGGTTGGGGACAAGGTGGGTGTTGGGTGCATGGTCGATTCCTGCCGCGAGTGTCCGGATTGTCAGGAAGGGTTAGAACAGTTCTGCGGCCAGACGGTATTTACCTATAACAGCCTCGAAGGTGACAAAAAAACTTTAGCTCAAGGGGGTTATTCCACCAAGATTGTCGTTGACCAGGATTTTGTTCTGCGTATCCCCAAAAATCTTCCGTTGGATCGTACGGCGCCGCTTTTGTGCGCGGGGATTACCACCTATTCGCCTTTGCGTCATTGGAAGGCGGGTCCGGGTAAGCGCGTGGCCATCATCGGCTTAGGAGGCTTAGGGCACATGGCGGTCAAGATCGCCCATGCCATGAAGGCAGAAGTCACAGTTTTAACCAGGACTTTGGACAAAAAGGCAGATGCCAAGCGATTGGGGGCCGATTATGTCTATGCCACCAGCGACGCTAAAACATTTGAGCAATTGATTCGTCATTTTGATTTGATCATTAATACCGTATCCATGAAATTGGATTGGGGACAGTATTTGGGGCTACTCAAGCGGGATGGTTCTATGGTGCTTTTAGGAGTTCCCAGCGATGCGCCGCAGCTTCATGCCTTTTCTTTGATTATGGGGCGTCGCAGTTTGGCGGGTTCTCTGATTGGCGGCATTAAGGAAACCCAGGAGATGCTGGATTTCTGCGGCAAGCATAATATCACCGCGGATATCGAATTAATACCTATGGAGAAAGTTAACGAAGCTTATGAGCGGGTTCTCAAGGCCCAGGTGAGGTACCGATTCGTCATCGATATGGCTTCTTTAAAATAATTTAATTGGTGACGTTTATTCATTATCTTGGTATATTATCCGTCGAATTTAATATCGCGGTGTGGGTGGCTTGGACTTAAATTGCTTATCAGCGGGTGGCGAGGAGTGATGTTACGGGGCGGACGGTGACGGCCCCAAGGGCTAATTAAGGTAAACCACCAAGAGCTAAGGCTGTGACATACGCATTTCAATTAGGAGCACCGTAACGTCACGACGAGCCAGGACCCGATGATCAGCATAAGAGGTTAAGACACAACCCGCTGTATAGGAAAGACCAATATAATGCCTAATACTACATTCGACCTTTACGGAGACAAGGTCGTTATCCATCTTCATGAGAGGGCTTGTTTTTCGACGGACGACATTATCAATAGCGTCTTGTTTAAGAAGATTTTGTCCCGTTGTATAGCTGATTTAAAGCGCAAGAACTCTTTTCTCCTGAATATTTTCAGTCAAGACCCTTCTCCCCAAGAGAAAGACATTGACCTTCTTATCAAGGTGTTGAAAGCTTTAACTAAAAACCCTTCCGATCTTTTGCCTGCCATTGTGCCGGGTTCGGATTTCTTTTTAAAAGACAAACATTTGTTTAATGATTTTATCGAATACCTTTACAACTATTGGCGTTCGATGGAGCGTTTTATTGTTTGTGATTCTTCCAATCGTGAATTTGACCAGAGGCCGTATAGGACTTTTAATGATATGGTCGAACCCTTGAGCCATTTGATTAGAAGCGCTTACAGGGACATAGCCGAGAACCTGACCCAATCTCATCCGCGTATTTATCGTCAGGTCATTGCAGGGGCAGAGGTAGGGGTCATTGCATCCTCCCGTTCGCTTAATCTCCCGTCGGGCGTATATGACAAATTAAAGCAGATCCCTGTGATCAGGCAAGTCCTCCTTTATCCGCCTTTAATTTTGAATTCTCCCATGAATAAACGTTCCGGAAAATTTGAAAAAGTTTCCCAAAATCCTCTGGCATTGTTTGATCTCAATAAGAGCGAATGGCTGTGTTATCCGGCTAAGGTCGGGGCCTTGATTATTCTTGTTTATTTTCACAAGAAATTTTCAGATCTGGGGCTTTCTTTGTGTAATTTGTTTGAAATGGCGGATGACCAAGACTTGGAACGTCCCCCCGATGCCGTTTATACTTTCGGCGTTCCGGGGCCTGAGCTTGACGGCCTGTCTAAAATGCCGACAGTGTTTTTTGACGATGAGGCCAATAATATGTTAGTGGGGGCCATTCCGGGGCGTGATGAATTCGGCTATTTCGGTTATTTAAAGAAAATGGTCCTGACATTGCATAATGTCAAAATGATTAAAGAAGGCCGCCTGCCGTTCCATGGGGCCATGGTGCGGATGATCCTGAAAGGCAACAGGGATTTGACCTTTCTTTTTATCGGGGACACGGGTGCCGGTAAATCAGAAACCCTGGAGGCCTTTCGTGCTTTGGGGGAGGAATACATTCAGGACATCATTATTATTGCCGATGATATGGGGTCTTTTGACATTTTATCCGACGGGGGGATTGTGGGATACGGTACAGAAATCGGCGCTTTTTTACGCCTGGATGATTTACAGCCCGGCTATGCCTTAGGGCAAATCGACCGGGCTATTATCATGAATGCCAACCAAGTGAATGCCCGTATTATTCTTCCTGTCACGACTTTTAACAATCTGATCAAGGGCCATAAGATCGACTTTATTTTATATGCCAATAATTATGAGGACATTGATGAAGATCATCCCATCATTGAAAGGTTCAATAGCCCTGAGACGGCCATTAAAGTATTTAAAGAGGGGACGGTCATGAGCAAGGGGACCACGACGACCAGCGGCATAGTCCATTCTTATTACGCGAACATATTCGGCCCTGTTCAATATAGACAGCTGCATGATATACTCGCAGAGAAATATTTTCATGCCTTTTTCAAAGCGGGAGTTTATGTGGGGCAAATACGTACCCGTTTGGGATTGTCGGGATGGGAGCGTCATGGGCCTCAAGAAGCGGCCAAAGAACTTTTACACGTTATTCAGCAACAGGTGAATTGACCTTGCCATGTTGTTTTTATAAGGTAGAATTATATCAGCGTAGTACGTCATATATTCCTTGTTATTCTAAAGAATATTGTCATTCCGGCGAAAGCCGGAATCTTGTTCCAAGTTGTTTAAAGATCCCGGCTTCCGCTGGGATGACGCAGAGTCAAATGATTAAACAAAAGAAAAGGAGATACCATGCAGGAAACGATTACTCTTTGGCAATTTATTCAGGCCGGCGGTTGGGCCATGATGGTATTGGGGGCCTTGTCTGTTATTGCGCTGGCCATCATCGTCTACGATTTTATGGTCATAAAAATGGAACAGCTTATTCCTGTGGAATTTGCCGAGGAGCTTGTCCGTAAACTGGAAGGCTATCAACTTCAAGAGGCAAGGTCCATGTGCGAAAAAAAATCCAATATCATGGCCGCTATAGCGCTGACAGGTTTAGACAGGCGTTCCAAGGGCAAGGTTGTGATGCGCGAGGCCATGGAGAATACCGCCCACAAAGAAGTGGGCAAGCTTTGGCAGAACATTGCTTATTTAGGCGATATAGCTGTCATAGCCCCTTTGTTAGGATTATTAGGTACGGTCTTGGGCATGATCCAGGCCTTTAATGTGATTTCTTTTGCCGGCAGCAGTCTTAAACCGATTATGCTGGTAGGGGGTATTTCTAAAGCATTGGTCTGTACGGCTGCGGGCCTCATGATAGCGATCCCATGCTTGTGTTTTTATTCTTATTTTCGCGGTAAGGTCCAGGCCATTTCCGATACGGTGGAAGCTTATGCGACCGACGTTATGAAATTAATTGAAGAACCTGTCGGGTCCGGTCCTAAAAAATAAAATGGTAATTTTTCCGAGGTATTTTTATGTCTAGATTTGACCCCAAAAATATTTATGATCGTCCCCAGATCCAGATGATCCCTTTGATCGACGTCTTGTTTTTTACGCTCGTTTTTTTTATGGTTTTAAGCGTGTACTATAACCTTGAGGCGCAGATGGACATTCATATTCCGCAGGCCACCTCAGCCCATGATATGAGGGGCGCGGGTACCCAGATTGTCATCAATGTCACGGCCAAGGGCCAATTTATTGTTAACGGCAGGGTTTTGAGCGAAGCGGCGTTGGACAACGTGCTGCATCAATTGACCGCGTTGTCCCAACAGCAATCCGTGATTATCCGTGCGGACCAAAAGACTTTTCATAAATACGTCATTCAGGTATTGGACGCTTGCGCCCGCAATAATATCAGGGATGTTTCTTTTGCTACTTCAGAAAATCGGGAATGAGATCCACATTTTTTATAAGAATAGGGCTTGGGACGCTGTTTTTGACAAGCACAGCTTTTTATTCCGGGGCCTGTGCCCAGTCCGTGCTGACTCATGACAGTGAAAAAATAGATTTTGCCCAGCAGTTGTTGAATAAATCGCAATATCAACTGGCCGCATCCGAGTTCGAGGAATTCATCCAGCAATACCCTCAAAGCTCTTTTCTGCCCCAAGCCTACCTGGGTGCCGGCGATAGTTATTTTTTCCTTAAAAGTTACGATAAGGCCATTGATTTCTATCAACAATACGCGAAAAGTTTCCCTAACGATAGCAAAAAGTGGTTTGATTACCTCAGGTGGGGACAATGCCTTTATTTAACAGGCAAACAAGATGAGGCTTTAGTCAAGCTGACGAGTGTCGATGCCTCACGGGTAGCACCGCCTTTTTATCAGACCTTGTATTTTTATCTGGGACAGGTTTTTATGGCCCAGAAAAATTTTGATCAGGCCGCCGCTAATTTTGCCAAAGCCACTCAAGTGCAGACAAGCGGAGGCTATAGCCCCCAAGCGTATTTGCAGTGGGGTAATATTTTGATGACACAGGCTGACTATACCAAGGCCATGGAGAAATATTCAAAAGCGTTCAGTCTGGCCGATAATGACGATGTTAAAGTGGAAATCCTGATGAAGCAGGCCCAGTTGCTTTTTTTGCAGCAAGACTATGCCGGGGCCGCGAAGTTATTTAACCAGGTCATCATTGATTTTCCTTCCAAGCCGACTTTTAAGGAAGCCATGACCCGTTGGTTTACCGCCCTTTTAAAGAGCCAGCAGTTAGATAAGCTAATTGTCTCATATAATCAGCAATTTAAAGATAATTTTCAAGACCCCGCTTTTTTTCGGTTACATTTATCCGTTGTGGAGGCATTCTTGAAGCAGAATAAAAATGATGAGGCGTTAGGGATCCTCGATAAACTTATGGCTGCGGCCAACGGCGTCAAGGGCCTTGATCGTGACATCAAGATTGCCGCGATGCTTTTAAAGGCCCAAGCTCAGGAAGGACTTAAAAATGATGACGCGGCCTGGGGGACATATGCCGGTATAACCCAGGAGTTTCCTGACGATGCCGGGGCTTATTGCGCCATGGCGCACCTGCGTTATACCCAGAACAAATTTCAGGAAGCGGCCTCTTTATTCATGGATTGTTTTAATAAGAGTAAGGATGATCCTTCACGTGAGGACATCTTTTATAATGTATTTTTAATGTACCAAAAAGCGGGAATGAAGGACAAGGCCATTGAGGCGGCAGGGTCTTATCGTGGGCAATATCCTCAAGGCCGATGGATTTTTGATTTGACTTTGGCTTGCGCTGAGATTTATACTCAGGACCAAAAATATGACCAGGCCGAGGGGCTGTTAAAACCTTTGCTGGAAAAAACAGATGACCCTCATTGGCCCCAAATTGTTTTTCAGATGGGCTATAATCTGCAGTTGTCAGGGAAAGATGGCGAGGCGCTTGGTGATTATGAAAAATTGGGGAATCTAAATATCAGTCCGGAATTAAAATATTTTGTCTTAAAAAATAGCGCCATTATTTATCTCAAAAACAATGACCAGGACAAGGCGGCCGTGGCTTTAGGCTGGATTATAGAGAATTTTCCTCCTAGTGATCTTCCCATTAAAGATTATTTGTGGCTTGCCCAGTATTGGGAGGCAAAGAATGAAGCGCAAAAAATGTTAGAGGTCCTTGATCGTGCCCAAAAACGTCCGGTGGCGGCACAACAAATCCAGGGGATTAATTTTTTTATGGCAGAGGCTTACCGCCTGCAAAATAACTGTGACCAAGCCAGAGGATATTATAATCAAGTGATTGCCGACAAGGAAAATAATGCGTATCAGGGCCGGGCGTATTTGGGCTGGGGTTCTTGTTTAGCATCCGGCGCTGACAAGGTCAATGCCGAGAAAGAATTTGAAGCGGCCATTGCTCTAAATCTGGAAGATAATTTTGTTACCATGCACGCCCGCTTTGAACTGGCCCGTCTTTTCGAATCACAGCAAGATTTCAAACAAGCGTCTAAGTTATATATGATGGTCGGACTTTTGTATAAAGACCCGCAATACAGCCCTCAGGCGCTGCTGCAGGCAGGGGACCTTTTACAAAAATTAAATGATAACCAGGATGCCAAGAAAGCGTATCAGCAGATTCTGGAGGATTATCCTCACAGCCAACAAGCGCCCAAGGCCCAGGAACTTATCGGGAAAATTTTGTGAACAAAAAAATATCTTCAATTAGCATTTCTTTAACACTCCATGTGGTGGCTTTAGCACTGGCTTTTAATACTGTCATCTATGCCATTGCGCCTCCTCAATTCGGCAATTTACCGTTTTATGTCCACGTCAGGGTTGACTCAAAATTGCTCGTCCCACCTAAAGCCCAGGAAGGCAAGAAGCCTTCCCCCAAAACCCACGTTCAACTGCGAGAGAACCCATCAGCGCCGGACAATGATTTTAAGCTTCAAAATATTCCTAGGGAACGTGCGGTGACACCAACGGCACAAGCCAAGCCTGGCCAAGTGGACCAAACTTTTATCTCGATTGTCAAGGAGGTGGCCCCTGCCCAGGTGTCCCAAACACTTTCGGCCAAGAGGATCGTGCCGTCGGCCTTAGTCAGTAACCAGGATATTTCTAAAGATTTGACCGTATCAACGTCAAGTCAAACATTGACTCCTGTTTTATCGGCGTATAGGCCTTCTTTAACGACTGCACCTCAAGAGCCAGGTGCGGAAAAAATGCTTTCCGCCGCAGCGCTGCGGGATTCTTCAGAGAACACCACGCGTCTGGCTTTTGAGCCTGTGACCAGTGCCGGGGATGTTAAGAATTTCTTGGGCTACGATTTGCGTACATATGAAGACCCGGTAGATCATAGCCGGTATTTTAAGCTCAGCATCCGTGTGGGAGAAATCCCGGGGTCTCTGGCGGTTATCCCTAAAGAGATTGTATTTTTGGTGGATTCTTCCAATAGCATAGGCCAAAAGACATTAGAGGAGTTCAAACGAGGGGTCGAAGATTGTTTTAACCTGTTGGGCCGCAAGGACAAGTTTAATATCATAGTTTTTAAGCATAATACGGTGGTGGTCAATAAAGAGTCTTTATCCAATATCCCCGCCGATGTTCATAAGGCAAAATATTTCTTGGATGATACGATGGCCAATTCCGATACGGATGTGTATGAAGCTGTTTTAAAAAGTATCAATCTTAGAAAATCCATGAAGCCGTCCTATGTTTTTTTGATCAGCGACGGCCAGCCGACCGCAGGGCTGACTAATCCGCAGCAGATTATCAATCAAATCGCCGCTATTAACCAGGGCCGTGTGCCTATTTTTGGTTTCGGCGCGGGGATGTTCTTAGAAAGATACCTGATGAGCTTTTTGAGTTTTACCAACCGCGGATGGGCTGAGTTTGGCCCCAACGACATTGCCCGGGGCATCATTGATACGTATAAGCAGATCAAAGACCCGGTGCTGATTGACTTGCGTTATTATGTCAGCGGCCTTAAAGACCAGGACATGTATCCGAAACTGCTTCCCGATCTTTTTAAAGGTTCTCAATTTGTTTTGTGGGGCCGTTACACCAAAGAACAAGTGTTTTATTTTCAGCTTTTCGGCCAGGCCCAAGATGAGCTTAAACAATATTTGATCAGTGATGATATTGCGCAAGCGCCACGGGGGGACAAGCGTATCGCCCAGGAATGGGCCGTCCGTAAGGTGTATCATCTGATAGGCCAATTGGAGTATGACAAAGATAATCAAGATTTAATCAGCCAGATCAAACAGCTACAGAAGAAGTTTCATCTGAATTTGTCGAGTTTTTTACTGGAACAAATCAACCGCAAAAAGAAATAACATGAAAAAAGCAGTGACAGGCACTTTTTTATTAGCGCTGTTAGTTACCGCCGGTGTTTGGGCACAAAGCGATGTGATCAACGCTGACCGCCAGGCTTTGAAGGAAGCAGAAGAGGAAGGCTCTCCTTCAAAAATTTTGGCAGCCAAAGAACAATTGAGTGATGATTTAGGCGCCCAAGTGCAAAGAAAAAGAGAAGACGCCAATGGGATCAACATACCGTTAGTTGCTGATAGCACCGGCCATTTTTTTGCAGATGTGGTCCTTAATAATAATGCGCATGCCTCGCTCATAGTCGACACAGGGGCCCCTGTGGTGTTGTTATCGTCCCGGTTTATTCAGCTTTTGGGTATTGATGTGGGCACGGCCAAGGAAGGGTTTGTGACCGTTTTAAACGGTAAGTATAAAGCGGCTGAAATTTCATTAAATAGCCTGCAGCTGGGGGACGCGGAAGAGACAGACATTACCGCTGCTGTTTTACTTGAAGATAACAAAGAGATTGAGAGTGCTTTTAAAGACGGCCTGCTGGGGTTGTCATTCTTAAATAAATATCATTTTACGTTGGACCAGGATGGGCAAAGGTTAATTTTAAGAAAGCCGGAGTAGAATTAAGGTGAGAATTAAGGTGAATTAAGGTGACATGAATTAAGGTGAGAATTAAGGTGACACACACTTAATTCTTAAGGAATTAAGTGTGTGTCACCTTAATTCTTAATTCCACCTTAATTCTGGTAGACGTCATTATTTATTCTGATACAATACTACAAAAATAAATTAAGGAAGGGCTTTGTAACATGTATTTTCGTGATCTTAGCGAAGCGCAAGTCCTTGCTTTGGCCATTGCCGCTGAAGAAGAGGACGGGCATATTTATCGCGATTTTGCCGATAGCCTGAGCAAGGATTTTCCGGTGACCGCAGAGCTTTTTGTCAAGATGGCCAAAGAAGAATCGGTGCACCGCAGCCGGTTAATCGACCTTTATCGCCAGCGTTTTGGTGATCACATCCCGTTAATCCGCAGGCAGGATGTAAAGGGCTTTATGGTACGGCGTCCTTTTTGGTTTGTCCATAAAATCAGTCCTGAAAAAGCAAGGGAAGAAGCCGCCTTAATGGAATTGGAAGCACGTCAGTTTTATGAAGTTTCCGCTGGGCGGACTAACGATGCCTCTATGCGTAAGCTTTTGGGAGACTTGGCCCAAGAAGAACAGCAGCATGAAATTAACGCCATACGGATGACCAAGGAGCAGTCAGATACCGGGGCCTTGTTGGATGAAAAGAATACTGCACGCCGGTTTTTTGTTTTGCGTTTTATTCAGCCCGGCCTTGCGGGGTTAATGGATGGTTCGGTCTCGACCTTGGCACCTGTTTTTGCCGCGGCATTTGCGACGTCCAATACTTTAGAGACCCTTAAAGTAGGTCTTGCGGCTTCCGTGGGAGCGGGGATCAGTATGGGTTTTGCCGAGGCCCTTTCTGACGATGGGAAGCTCAGTGGCCGCGGCTCTCCCTGGCTGCGCGGCGTTATTTGCGGCATCATGACGACCTTAGGCGGTCTGGGGCACACCTTTCCTTTTTTTATTCGTGATTTCCGTTTGGCGATGTCGGTGGCGATTACCGTTGTCGTCGTCGAACTTGCGGCTATTTCATGTATCCGATGGCGTTATATGGACACGCCTTTTCTCGCCGCCGCCTTTCAGGTCATAGTCGGCGGGCTACTTGTTTTTCTTGTCGGCTGGTTTGTGGGAGCCAGCTAAATTTTTAATATAAATTAAAAGAATTAAGAAAGGAAGTCCAAATGAGTCAGACAGGAGTTGTTTTAAAGAAGTATGGATGGTTTTTAGTGCTATTGGCGGTTGTTTGCGGGGTGCCTTCATCTTGGGCCGGTGAGGCTGATTTGAGGGTGCCGGATTTATCTGCGGTCCCGTTATTTTTTAATCTTAATGGCCGGTCAGCGCTCATGCTGGGATTTATCCTTTGTATTTTTGGCGCCTTTTTCGGCGTCGTTCAATACGGCCGTATTAAAAAAATGCCGGTCCATAAGTCCATGAAGGACATCTCCGAACTTATTTATACCACCTGTAAAGCTTATTTGATTGCCCAGGGCAAATTCCTGCTTATGCTGGAGGCGATCATAGGTGTCGTCATGGTGGGATATTTTGGTATTTTACGTCACTTGGATTTCGGCAAAGTGGTCCTTATTCTTATCTGTAGTTTAATAGGTATTGCCGGCAGTTATGGGGTGGCCTGGTTTGGCATGAGAATTAATACGATGGCCAATTCCCGGTCGGCTTTTGCGAGCTTAGGCGGCAAACCATTTCCTGTGTATGCCATTCCGCTGCAAGCGGGTATGAGTATCGGGATGCTTTTAATCAGTATTGAACTTTTTGTCATGTTATGCATTCTTCTTTTTATTCCTTCCGACTATTCCGGCTCCTGTTTCATTGGTTTTGCGATCGGCGAATCATTAGGCGCTTCTGTTTTAAGGATCGCGGGCGGTATCTTTACTAAAATTGCCGATATCGGTTCTGATTTGATGAAAATCGTTTTTAAGGTCAAGGAAGATGACGCCCGTAATCCGGGGGTTATTGCCGATTGCGTGGGGGACAATGCCGGCGATTCTGTGGGCCCGACAGCGGACGGATTTGAAACCTATGGAGTGACCGGGGTTGCTCTTATTTCCTTTATTCTGCTGGCTGTTAAAAACCCCGCAGACCAGGCGCTGCTGCTAGTCTGGATTTTCTCTATGCGTTTGATTATGCTCATTTCCAGCGCGCTGGCGTATTATGTTAATGACTTTTTCGCCCAACGCCGTTATGCGAACGTTAAAATAATGAATTTCGAGGACCCGTTGACCTCTTTAGTATGGATCACGTCTATTCTTTCCGTCATCCTGACATTCGCCGCTTCCTATGTATTGATTCCGCATTTAGGCGACGGCACATTCTGGTGGAAGTTGGCTTCCATTATTACCTGCGGGACAATGGCCGGGGCCATCATCCCGGAGACGGTCAAAATCTTTACGTCGATGGATTCTGTTTATGTCCATAATGTGTATCAATCTTCCAAAAAAGGCGGCGCTTCGTTGAATATCTTGGCGGGTTTGGTGGCCGGTAATTTCAGCGCCTATTGGATGGGGTTGGTCATTGTGTCACTCATGGCGCTGGCTTTTTTTGTCAGTTTATTCGGTTTAAGCGCCATCATGATTGCTCCGGCGGTGTTCGCCTTCGGGCTCGTGGCCTTTGGTTTCTTGGGGATGGGGCCTGTGACCATTGCCGTTGATTCTTACGGACCGGTGTCGGACAATGCCCAATCGATTTATGAACTTTCTCTGATTGAACAAATACCTAATATTAAAAGCGAGATCCAGAAAGATTTTAACTTTACCCCTGAATTTGAAAGCGCCAAGACGTATCTGGAAGCTAACGACGGGGCAGGCAACACTTTTAAAGCCACCTCTAAACCCGTTCTCATTGGAACGGCGGTGGTAGGTGCGACGACCATGATCTTTTCCATCATTATGATTTTGACCCATGGCCTGACCGCGCAAATGGACAAGCTGTCCATTCTTTATCCGCCTTTTCTGTTAGGGTTATTAAGCGGCGGTGCTGTGATCTACTGGTTTACCGGGGCTTCTATTCAGGCCGTGGTTGCCGGAGCGTATCATGCGGTCGAATACATTAAGGAACATATGAAGCTGGAGGGAGCTAACAAGGCCTCTGCGGCAGATAGCACCCGGGTCGTTGAGATCTGTACGATGTTCGCCCAAAAAGGCATGATCAATATTTTTCTGACGATATTTTTTACCACCCTGGCCTTTGCTTGTGTCGAGCCTTTTTATTTTATCGGCTATCTTCTTTCGATTGCCTTTTTCGGTTTGTATCAAGCTATTTTTATGGCCAATGCCGGCGCTTCGTGGGATAATGCCAAGAAGTTGGTGGAAGTGACTTATAGGGAAAAAGGCACGGAAGTCCATGCCGCGACCGTTGTGGGGGATACCGTAGGCGATCCGTTTAAAGATACTTCGTCGGTATCGATTAACCCGATCATTAAATTCACCACGCTGTTCGGCCTCTTAGCGGTTGAAATTGCCATTCAGTTAAACCGCGGCCTTGACACGGCTTTCGCGGTGGTCTTTTTTGCTATTGCGTTGTTCTTTTTGATCAAGTCTTTTTACAGTATGCGCATTTTAGGTGAGGAAAATGTCCCCTCAAACCGATAAAAAAGTGGAATGGGTCATTTCTAAAAAGGGGATGACCCCGGAAGCCTTGAGGCTGTCGTTTCAGGTCAAACGTCAGTATGCCCTCTCCAAAGACCAATATACAGCCACCGCCCACGACAACTTTCTGGCCCTTTCTTTGGCCATCAGGGACCGTCTGATAGAGCGGTGGATCATCACCCAGCAGAGTTATCATAAAAAGAATCTCCGCCGTGTGTATTATCTGTCGATGGAATTTTTGATCGGACGGTTGTTGGGCACGAATATGTATAATTTAGGGATAGAAAAACAAAGTGAGGAGGCCCTGGAAGATTTAGGCCTGGACATAGAAAAACTGCGCGACGAAGAGGTGGATGCAGGTTTAGGCAACGGCGGCTTAGGCCGGCTGGCGGCTTGTTTTTTGGACTCTATGGCGACTTTAGGGATCCCGGCGCATGGGTATGGGATCCGTTATGATTATGGGATATTCAATCAAAAAATAAAAGACGGTTTTCAAACGGAATTACCCGATGACTGGCTGCGCAACGGCAATCCCTGGGAATTTGCCCGTCCGGAGAATACGGTTAAAATTGGTTTTTACGGACGGACCGAAATGTATCAGGACCCCAAAGGGCAGCTTCATGTGAAATGGATTCCGGCCGAGAATGTGTTGGCCGTTCCCTATGATTATCCCGTGGCCGGTTATAAAAATGAAGTGGTCAATGTGTTACGGCTTTGGTCAGCCCGCAGTTCGGAGGAATTTGATTTTGATTATTTTAAATCCGGGGACTATGAGCATGCGGTTTATAAAAAAGTCCTTTCGGAAAACATTTCCAAGGTTTTATATCCTTCTGATAATATCACACGCGGGAGGGAACTGCGCCTCAAGCAGGAATATTTCTTTTCAGCGGCGGCCATAGCCGATATCATCAGACGTTTTAAAGCCGAAAATTCAGATTTGAGAGATTTGCCTAATAAGGTTGTTATTCAACTCAACGACACCCATCCGACCGTGGCCATTGTAGAACTGATGCGGCTATTGGTGGATGAATATGCGGTGAAATGGGCCGAGGCATGGGAGATTACGCAACAAGTGTTTGCGTATACCAATCATACCATCATGCCGGAGGCCTTGGAATGCTGGCCGGTGGACATGTTTGAAAATCTTTTCCCCCGGCATATGCAGATTATTTATGAAATTAACGCCCGATTTTTAAAAAGTTTGAGCGAACGTTATCCCGGCGATAATGACCGATTGAGCCGGATGTCTTTGATTCAGGAAGGCTCCCCGAAAAGGGTCAGGATGGCCTTTTTAGCGGTCATAGGGAGTTGTTCGGTCAACGGGGTCTCCGAGCTGCATTCCGATCTTCTGAAAAAATATTTGTTCAAAGATTTTTATGAATTGTCTCCCGGTAAATTTAATAATAAAACCAACGGGATCACCCAAAGACGCTGGCTCTTGAAATCGAATCCCCGGTTGTCTTCTTTAATAACCAAGACTATCGGCGATGGATGGGTCACCCATTTAGACAAGCTGGAAAAACTGGAGGCTCTCAAGTCCCAAAAAGTTTTTCGTGAGCAATGGGCGGACATAAAAAAACAAAATAAGGACATGTTGGCTGCCTTCATTGCGACCAGCATGAATATCAGCGTTGATCCTGAATCCATTTTTGATGTGCAGGTCAAACGCATCCATGAATATAAGCGTCAGATGCTGTTTGCTTTTTATATTATTTCTCAATATTTGCAGATTAAGAACAACCCGAAAGCATTTATTTATCCGCGCACTTTTATCGTCGGAGGGAAGGCGGCCCCTTCTTATACTATGGCTAAATTAACCATCAAGTTCTTTAACAGCATCGCGGATGTTGTTAATCAGGATGACGCCGTGAGCCGTAAAATCCGTGTGATTTTCCTGGAGAATTATCGGGTCTCCCTGGCGGAAAAGATTTTTCCTGCCAGCGATTTATCCGAGCAGATTTCAACCGCCGGCACCGAAGCTTCCGGCACAGGGAACATGAAGTTTATGGTCAACGGCGCCTTGACGGTAGGCACTCTGGACGGCGCCAATGTGGAAATGGCGCAAATTTTGGGCGAAGAGAATATTTTTATTTTTGGTTTGAAAACCCATGAAGTCCAGGATTTGAAAAACAGAGGCTATAATCCCGGGGAGTATATCCAACGCAATAGTATGTTGCGGGAAATTTTTAAGCTGATGGGGGAGAATTTTTTCTCTCCCCATACGCCAGGGATATTTTCGCCCATTATCGAGTCCTTGAGCGTGCTTGACCCGTTTTTAGTTTGCGCTGATTTTGAAAGTTATTGCCGTATCCAGGACCAAATTTCGACAGCCTATTTAAATAGGGATGAATGGATCAAAAAATCCATTATTAATGTGTCTAAGAGCGGTTATTTTTCTTCTGACCGCACGATTCGTGAATATGCCAAGGATATTTGGAAAGTCCCAATCAAGTAAGGAGATTGAAAATCTATGGATCTGACAACACAGTATTTGGGTTTGAAGTTACGCAATCCTCTGGTTGCGTCCGCCTCACCGCTTTCGCAGGATATTGATGTTTGCCGCCGGATGGAAGATAGCGGGATTGCCGCTATTGTTTGTTTCTCCTTATTTGAGGAACAGATTATTCAAGAAAACATTGCTCTGGAAGATAACTTGACCCGCGGGACGGAAAGTTTTGCGGAGAGCTTATCCTATTTCCCTACGCCTAAGAATTTTTTGCTAGGGCCCCAAGAGTATTTGACCCACATCACCAAAATGAAAAAGGCCGTGAGTATTCCGGTCATCGGCTCTTTAAACGGCTCCTCGATGGGAGGGTGGACTAAATATGCCAAGTATATCCAAGAGGCAGGGGCCGACGCGTTGGAATTAAACATTTATATGATCCCCACAGATCACAATCAGGGTAGCGCAGTTACTGAGAAGATTTATTTAGACATTATTCAATCGGTCAAAAAAACGGTCCGTATACCCGTCGCTGTAAAATTGGGCCCCTATTTTAGCAATATGGCGAATATGGCCAAACGTTTGGATAAGGCCGGGGCTGATGCGTTAGTATTATTTAACCGGTTTTATCAGCCGGATATTGATTTGGAAAATTTGGAAGTGACGCCCACGTTGAACTTAAGCACGCCTCAGGATATGAGGCTCCCGATGCGTTGGATTGCGATCCTCCACAGCCATGTGAAATGCGCTTTGGCCGCCACAGGCGGCATCCATACCGCGGAAGATGTTCTTAAAATGGTTATGGCAGGTGCGGACATTACGATGCTTTGTGCAGTGCTTTTAAAAGAGGGCGTGGGGGTCTCTAAGTCTATTCTCGAGGACATGCAAGTATGGATGAAGAGTCATGAATATGTATCGGTACAACAGATGAAGGGCAGCATGAGCCAGAAATCTTGTTCTAATCCCGAGGCTTTTGAAAGAGCTAATTACATGAAAGTGTTGCAGAGTTATGGACGGATCTGAAAATCATTACAGCGCGTATATCACCTCCCAGGTTAAATCTTTAAAGCATAAGATACATTATGAAAAGCGCGCAGAAAATCCGTTTGTGACTATTTCCCGCCAAACCGGGGCCTATAGCTTTACTATGCCTCTGGCCTTATGTGAATATCTCAAAAAGAATGACCGACGCGCGAAGTGTCCTTGGACAGTATTTGATAAGGAGCTTATTGAGAAAATAACCCAAGAACACAACCTGCCCCAGACGGTCATCCCTTATTTATCAGAAACGACTGTGTCAGAAATTCAGGACATGATCGAAGAGGCCTTGGGGCTGCATCCTTCCCATAACACCTTGGTTAGTAATACAGGCAAGACCATCCTTCATTTGGCCCAATTAGGCTATTGTATTATAGTCGGCCGAGGGGCGAATATCCTGACGGCCAAATTGCCGGGTGGAGTGCACATTCGATTAATGAGTCCGTTAGACAGAAGAATCGAGCATATTCAAGAGTATCATCAGCTGACGAAAAAAGAAGCGGAAGTGTTCATCTTAAGAGAGGACCGTAATCGGGCCAATTATGTTAAGAAATATTTTGGTAAAGATATCGATGACCCGTGCCTTTACGATGCGGTCTTGAATGTGGACAGACTTGGGTTTCAAAAAACCATTCAGGTGGTCGGGGACTTGGTTTTTAGACTTTTCTTGTAGCATTAAATTCCCATTAAATTTACGTGTTACTACGTAGGCGTTTGCGTAGTTCGTCCTATTTATTTTATTTCTATTTTAAGGCATTATAGTGCAATGAATTCTTTCCAATATATTTTCGGTCCGGTACATTCCTGGCGTTTAGGCAATTCCTTAGGCGTCGATCCGCTTTCCTCAACCGATAAAATCTGCAATATGGATTGTATTTATTGTCAATTAGGGAAAACCGCGCCGTTGACCCATGAACGCAAAATTTATGTGCCCCTTCAGGTGCTGATGGATGAAATCCGTTATATACCGTTGGATTTGGCGGATTATATTACTTTTGCGGGGCGCGGTGAGCCCACCCTGGCTTTAAATTTGGGAGAGATGATCCGTGAGGTCAAATTCACAAGGCCCGAAAAGGTCGCGGTGCTTACTAATTCGTCGCTGATGTATCTTCAGGCGGTCCGTGATGATTTGATGGCCGCGGATTTTGTGTTAGCCAAATTAGACGCCGGCAACCAATCATTTTTTGAGACGATTAGTCAGGCCCCGCAGCTGGATTTAGCCAATATCGTTCAGGGGATTAAGGATTTTCGAGCCAAGTATAAAGGCAAATTGGCTTTACAGATCATGTTAGTAGACCAGAACATAGGCAATGCCGAAGCCATTGCGCAAATAAGCCGGTCTTTAGGCGCTGATGAAATCCAGCTGGACACACCCCTCAGGCCCTGTGGGGTCAAACCTCTTGAGCGTGGACGTTTACAAGGCATAAAAAAATTATTTAAGGGTATGGCGGTCGTTTCTGTTTACGATACGCCGCTTAAAACATATACACCCATGGATGAGAAGGCAACCATGGACCGTCACGGGGATTTTCGTAAAACATCTTTTAAAAATTAATTTATAAATTCCCTCCCCTTGATGGGGAGGGCAAGGGAGGGGTTATATGGCCATAGCGGTATTCACGACAATCGTCAAACGTAACGGTAGAGTTGAAGATTTTAACCCGCAGAAAATCACCAGTGCTTTGACCAAAGCGGGTCAGGTGACCGGTGAATTTGGGGCAGAGACCGCTCAGATGATGACGGTGAGGGTCCTCAATATTGCCCAGCAGATTTTTATTGATAATCCTACCGTGGAAGGTATTCAGGACATTGTCGAGGAGGTTTTGCTCTCAAGCCCTTACCGTAAAACAGCCAAAGCCTATATCCTTTATCGCCAGCAACACGCCGAGATGCGCCAGATTATTTCACGGTTTAATACCGATTTGGTGGACAAATATCTTAATCAGTATGATTGGCGGGTGAACGAAAACAGCAACATGGCCTATTCCCTGCAGGGACTCAACCATTATATTTCCTCCGAGGTGAGCAAACTCTATTGGCTAAACCGCATTTATCCCGTGACGATTAAAGATGCGCATCAAAACGGGGATTTCCACATCCATGACTTGGGCCTGTTAAGTGTTTATTGCGTAGGTTGGGATTTGCATGATTTATTGACAGTCGGGTTTAAAGGTGTTTCCGGTAAAATGGAAAGTAAGCCGCCTAAACATTTACGCAGCGCCTTAGGGCAGATTGTGAATTTCTTTTATACCCTGCAAGGCGAAGCGGCCGGGGCCCAGGCGTTTTCTAATTTCGACACCCTGCTCGCCCCGTTTATCCGTTACGATAAGCTGACGTATGATGAGGTCAAACAAGCCCTGCAGGAATTTGTTTTTAACGTGAATGTGCCGACTCGTGTCGGTTTCCAGACACCGTTCACTAATATTACCTTGGACTTGACGGTGCCTTCCTATTTTACAAACCAGGGCGTTGTGCGCGGCGGAGAAATCCAAAAAGAGACCTATGGCGAATTTCAAAAAGAGCTGGATATGTTTAATAAAGCTTTCCTGGAAGTCATGCTCGAGGGGGACGCCAAGGGCCGCGTGTTCACATTTCCTATTCCTACCTATAATATGACCAAAGATTTCAATTGGGACAATCCCAATTTGGACCTGTTATGGAAAATGACCGCTAAATACGGGATCCCGTATTTTTCCAATTTTATCAATTCAGACATGAATCCGGAAGATGCGCGCAGTATGTGCTGCCGTTTACGTCTGGATAACCGTGAATTGAAGACCCGTGGGGGAGGGTTATTCGGGGCCTCACCTTTGACAGGCTCAATCGGGGTCGTCACCATCAATTTGCCGCGCATCGGTTATACGGCCAAGGATGAAGAAGAGTTTTTCGTCCAACTGTTGGAAAAGATGAATTTGGCCAAGGAAAGCCTGGAAATTAAACGCAAGATATTGGAAAAGCTGACGGAAGAGAATTTGTATCCTTATATCAAATTTTATTTGCGTAACATCAGTGAGCGTTTCGGCCAATATTGGAAAAATCATTTCTCCACCATCGGACTGTTGGGGATGAATGAAGCCTGTTTGAATCTGTTGGGAGAAGATATTGCCTCTTCTAAGGGCAAAGATTTTGCCGTCAAGGTATTGAAATTTATGCGCGACAAACTGGTCGAATTTCAAGAGGAGACGGGCAATATCTTTAACCTGGAAGCGACTCCTGCGGAGGGCACTTCTTACAGTCTGGCCAAACTGGATAAGGGTATGTATGTGGATATCATCTGCGCTAATGAAGATGAATATGCTCAAGGCCATGAACCCTTTTATTCCAATTCGTCCCATTTGCCGGTGCAACACACCAGCGATGTTTTTGCGGCCCTGGACCATCAAGACGAGCTGCAGACGCTCTATACCGGCGGCACGGTGCTACATGGTTTTATCGGCGAGAATATCAGTAATACGGAGGGCTTAAAAAACCTGATACGTACGATCTGTAGCAAATACCGTTTGCCGTATTTTACGATTACCCCTACTTTTAGCGTGTGTCCGAGCTGTGGTTATTTAGCGGGCGAGCATGCGACCTGTGAGCGCTGCGGCAGTGAATGCGAAGTGTATTCACGGGTGGTGGGGTATTTGAGGCCGGTTAAACAGTGGAATAAAGGCAAAAAAGAAGAGTTTCGCAGACGCCAAACCTATCATGTATGCGTATAGGCGGTTTCCAAAAACTCACACTGGTCGATTTTCCGGGGAAGGTCGCGGCAACTGTTTTCGTCCAAGGCTGTAATTTTCGGTGCGGCTTTTGTCACAATCCTGAGTTGGTTGATCCTCGATTGTTTCAAAAGCCGCTTTTTGTTCAAGAGATTTTGAATTATTTGCGCAACCACTTGGGGAAATTGCAGGGGGTTGTGATAACCGGTGGGGAGCCTACCGTGCAGGAAGGTCTGGCCGATTTTATCGTGGAGCTTAAGAACATGGGCTTCGCGGTCAAATTGGACACCAACGGCAGTCAGCCGGAAGTTTTAAGATCTTTGTTGGAGCGCCATTTAATTGATTACGTTGCCATGGACATTAAATCCTCTCTTGGCAAGTACCCTCACGTGACCGCCACCGATTGGGATACGGATAAAATTAAAGAGAGTATTGATTGTATTGTTCATAGCGGCATTCCGTATCAGTTTCGTACGACGCTGGTCAAAGAATTTTGTTCTCACGAAGATTTAAGTGATATTCAGCATTTGATAGAGCAGGCCAATCATTATGTGCTGCAGCCTTTTGTCCTTGCCCCCAAGATGGTCGACCCCCGATTTAACCAACAGAGCCAATATACCGCCGCAGAAATAGAGTTGTTAAAGACCCAATTCGAAAAGCCGCGCTAGGCATAGGGAACACAAGGATATGTTTTTTTCACGGTACGGATACCCCCCATCCCCCAAAGCTCGGCACTTCGTGCTCACATCCAAAAAAGACTTGTCAAAGGCCCGAAGTGCCTTGGGGGTTCACTACACCTTATCAAAAAACATATCCTTGTATTCCCTATAACTATGCAATTAAGTATTGTGTCCCTTTATTTCCCTTTATTTCGACGCCACCATTTATTTTGAAATTCCATCGGAGGATGCTATAATTGTCCCTTAATGTTAAAAGGTTTAAGATAAGGTTTAAGATATGGATAGTAAGGATAATAGAATGCAGGCAACACTGAAGGAATTGGCCGACATGAAAGCGGCTTTGGATGCCGCGGCTATTGTGTCCATTACGGACCAGGCAGGGAATATCATTTATGCCAATGATAAATTCTGTGAAATCTCTCAATATTCCCGGGGTGAACTCATAGGGCAAAATTACAAGATTCTCAATTCCGGTTATCATCCTAAAGAGTTTTTTCACCAGATGTGGGCCACTATAGCCGCGGGCCATATATGGAGGGGAGACATCCGTAACAGCGCCAAAGACGGCAGCATTTATTGGGTGGATACCACTATAGTTCCGTTTTTGGATGAACAGGGTAAGCCCTATCAATATGTTTCTATCCGTTATGAGATCAGCTCACGCAAAATGATGGAGGAGCAGATTAAAGAATTGCCTGCGCGTATTATTCAGGCCCAAGAGCAGGAGTGTGAACGCATCGCCCGTGATCTGCACGATGATTTAGGCCAGTCGCTGGCTACCCTTAAAATGTTATTACAATCCGCGTGGCTCCAGAAATCGACAAGTGTTAACCCTTTAAAAGAACACAAAAAGATTTTGGGGTATTTAGATACGATCATTGATAAGTCGCGGAATTTAGCCATGCGCCTGCGCCCTTCGACCTTGGAAGCGTTAGGCTTGACTACGGCCATCAATTTAATGATCGATGAAATCAACCGCGCGGGAAAAGGCAGGATCACTTTTACGCACAGCCATTTGGTGAATTTACGTTTTCAATCAGAGGCCATTAATGTTTTTCGTATTATACAGGAAGCTTTGACTAATATAGTCAAGAATGCCCAGGCCACCCATGTTCAAGTGGCTTTGCGTGTCGTCAAGAATAATTTAAAAATCACCATAGAAGATAATGGGCGTGGTTTTATCTTAAAGGACAAGTCCAAAGGTTTAGGGTTAATCACTATGCGTGAAAGGACAAGTCTTTTAGGAGGCAAAATGGAAATTCAATCTCAGCTGAATCAAGGGACGACGATTATCGTGGACATCCCTTGTTGGAGGGACAAGTAATGGCAGGGGTGCGTATTATTTTAGCGGATGATCATGAAATTCTCAGGGCCGGATTGAAAAGTCTGTTGGATCGTGAGCCGGATTTTAAAGTGGTGGCCCAAGCCCGTGATGGCGAAGAACTGTTGGATAAGTTAACTTCTGTCAAGGCGGATTGTGTCGTGATGGACTTATCCATGCCTAATTTAGACGGGTTGGCCACGTTAAAAGAAATTCAAAAAAAATTCCCCAAGATTAAATGCCTCGTGCTGACCATGCAAAAAGACCAGGAACATTTTAAGCGGGCCATGGCCAACGGCGCCTCAGGCTATGTTCTCAAAGACAATGCCTTTGATTTGCTGGTCATGGCCATTAAAATGGTGATGAAGGGCAAGACGTTTATTTCGCCGGCCATTGCTGAGTTGATTACCGAACAATATGTTCGTTTTGCTCAAGAGGGGGATATCCCTTCTTTGGAAATTCTGACCAAACGTGAAAAAGAAATTTTAACCCTGGTGGCTCAGGGCCATGCCAATAAAAATATCGCGGCAAACCTTAAAATCAGTATCCGCACTGTGGAAACCCACCGTAATCATTTGATCCATAAACTAGGTTTTAAAACAACCGCCGCCTTGGTTAAATATGCCCTGGATAAGGGGTTAATTTAAGAGGTTTAATGCCGACTTTAAGGAAGGAGAGTAGTAAGAAATGGAAACGATTTATGTGATTGCCAGTGTTTGGTTAGGCCTCGCGGTCTTTGCCGCGATTGTGGCCCATCACTTAAGGATTTCGATAGCTTTAGTCGAAATCATTGTAGGCGTTATAGCCGCTACAGTGGTTAATCATTGGTGGGGTGCCGGGGCTTTTGGCAGCGATCTCGAGTGGGTACGCCTTTTGGCCTCGTTCGGAGCGGTATTGCTTACTTTTTTAGCCGGAGCAGAACTTGACCCGAAAGTTATCCGTACGAAATGGCAGGAAGTTTCGGTGGTGGGATTTGTCGGTTTCTTGGCGCCTTTTTTGGGGTGCGCGGCTTTTGCCCGATTTATTCTTCATTGGGACCCACGGGCAAGCTGGCTGGCCGGTGTTGCCCTGTCGACTACGTCGATGGCGGTGGTTTATGCCGTTATGCTTGAAACAGGTTTTAATAAAACGGAATTCGGCAAGGGCATCTTGGGGGCATGTTTTGTCAACGATTTGGGAACAGTCATCGCTCTTGGGCTTATTTTTGCGCCCTTTACTTATAAAACAATTGTGTTTGTTACGGTCACAGCCATTGTCCTCGGCCTTTTTCCGTGGGTGACGTCACAGATGCATCAAACTTATGGTAATCGAACGGCGGCCATTCGCGTGAAGTGGGTCATGTTAGTATTATTTGGTTTAGGTGCGCTGGCCTTATGGTCGGGCAGTGAAGCTGTTTTGCCGGCCTACATCGCCGGTATGCTTTTGGCAGAATTTGCCGCTAAAGAGCATCATTGGGTGAGCCGGCTACGCACCCTAACAGTCGGTTTTTTGACGCCATTTTATTTTATTCGGGCGGGCTCGCTGGTTTCACTAGGGGCTTTGGCCGTCGCCCCATTGGTATTTTTGGTCCTTTTGGCGGGCAAAGTGATGTCGAAGATTCTGGGGTTGTTTCCCGTCATTAGTATTTTTAGAAAAGACCGTAGGGAAAAATGGTATTATACATTGATGATGTCAACGGGGTTGACCTTCGGTACGATTTCATCGCTTTATGGTCTTTCCCACGGAATTATTTCCAAAGGACAATATTCTTTTTTGGTAGCGGCGGTGATTGCCAGCGCGGTCATTCCGACGCTGATAGCCAATATGGCTTTCTTGCCCGTTCATTTGCTGGAGCAGAAAAATAAAATCGGCAAGATGATGTCCGAGGGGATTGATGAGGAATAAAATAATAAAAGTTTGGTTTTTGTTTGTCCTTATAGGGATGGCGACGCCGGTATGTTATGAGCCAAACATAACAGCCGCGGTTGCCCAAGAGCTCCCCCAAGCGGGTAATTTTGCTTCCGGTCAGTTAGAGGCACATTTTCTGAAACATGGGGACCAATTGGGATATAATAGCCAAGAGCAATATTTGCAAGGCGCGCGGGAGCTTTTAAACGCTCCTCCCGGGAAAGATGTGTTGGAAAAAATCAGGCCTAATGGGGATGTCATGCACTATAGGATGAGCAGCGGTGAATTTGCGGTCATGACTAAAAGCGGGCGGATCCGCACTTATTTTAAGGCGGATTATTTCTACTGGATGAGACAATGAAGGTAAACAAAGCAAAGAAAGAGTTGAAATATACTTGTCCGGTGTGCGGCTTTAATGGGCTTAAGGAAGCGCCCTACGGCCCCAACCAAGAACCATCTTATGAGATTTGTCCCAACTGTGGGTTTGAATTTGGTTTTGATGACCGCAATGACCGTAAGGAAGGAAAAAGTCATGAACAATAAGATTATCGGGTGTGTTTTAGCAGCATTGGCCGTTTGGTGTCCATTGGTTTATGCTCAGGCCCAGGAGAAAACGGCGAGTGTGGATGATAAGGTGGCTCAGATGGCAACGGAATTAAATTTAACTGACGCCCAAGCCAGCGCCATAAAGCCGATTATCGCAGAGTATATCACTAAACGTGGACGAGTTTTAGAGGAAATGGAAGGACAACTTGTCTTTGACCATACCGCGCTCAAAAGCACAATGATGGCGTTAAAACAGAATGAATATCAAAAGTTGGGTAAGGTTTTAAGTGAAGATCAACTAAGACGATTTAAGCAGAAGGAAGATTTAAGGGCCGCTCTCAATAACGGGGATACACAGAGTCAGGCTTCAGACGATACCACATTCACGCCCGATGGCGCTGCTTTTAAGTTTTAATGGAGAATAAGGGAAATAAAGATTGGGGAGAATAAGCCCTAACTCCGAATTAAAAAGGTAAAAAAGAGAAGAAAAAAAGATACCTCCGACGTAAAATGGTGTTTGCGAGAACATCATATACATTCACCCAAAGGGTGAAAAACGGAGGCAATATGAAA
>Ga0182027_10000957_pt1 | contig 48709 bp, 45 predicted proteins | sample 712E1DmetaG_FD_121300 | JGI IMG/M metagenome (GOLD analysis project Ga0182027, IMG submission 121300) | Permafrost microbial communities from Stordalen Mire, Sweden - 712E1D metaG (Illumina Assembly) | ecosystem: Environmental > Terrestrial > Soil > Wetlands > Permafrost | place: Sweden...
CTGGTCTTATCGTGGTGCGCAAGAAATAGGCAGATAGTTTACCTAGGGTTGTCTTTACGACTTGATGTATCGCTGTGAATTGAAAATCGTGATAATGTCGATTCGCAAGTTTCCAATCGGGGAGGAGGTTTCAACCTTCCCGACGGGAGACAAAGCATTGAGAATAAAAATAAAATGTCAGGAAGGTGTCCGCATAAGAACAATGCGGGCCGACTGTCATCAAGCCGGCATCTCCATCCGTATTGTATTTTTCCTCACGGTCCGTACAACTTCTCCGTTTCTGGAACAGGCGCCGACGAGGTGCCGAGGTGAGCGGAAGATCGCCACCACTCGATGAGAAACCTACCGCCGTCAGTGGCCAGCCCGGGGACGACCTGGCTCTACAGCGCGCGGCCGCCAACGAGCTGCAGAATATTCTCTACAGCACAGACTTCGCGACGATTTTCCTCGATACGCGCCTCAACGTTCGCTTCTTCACGCCCGCCGCCAGGTCGCTTATCGGCATCATCGCCAGCGACATCGGGCGGCCTCTCGCGGATCTCCATTCTCGGACCGAAGACGATGCACTGCTTGCGGATGCCAGAGCGGTGCTACGGACTCTGGCGCCGGTGGAGCGTGAGATCGAAACGCGCAACGGGACCTGGTTAGTCCGCCGGATCACGCCCTGCCACACCTTGGACAACAAGACCGAGGGTGTCGTCATAACCTATGTCGACATCACCAAGGGCAAGCGTGTGCTGGAGACGCTGAAAGAGGCCAAGCGCCAAGCGGAGCTGGCGACCGCCGCCAAGTCGCGCTTCTTGGCCGCCGCGAGCCACGATTTGCGACAGCCGCTGCAATCGCTCGCCCTGCTTCAGGCCCTGTTGTCGAAGGCCGTGGAGGGAGAAGACTCGCAGAAGCTAGTCGAAAGGCTCGACGAGACCTTGGGCGCCATCAGGGGCATGCTGGACTCGCTGCTCGATATAAACCAGATCGAGGCCGGCAGAGTCCGCACAGAGGTTGTCAGCTTCCCGATCAATCCTCTGTTGGAGCGGCTGGGCGAGGAGTTCGTTTATCACGCGAATGCGCACGAGCTGGATTTGCGTGTGATGCCGTGCAGCCTTTCGGTGCACAGCGATCCAAGGCTACTCGAGCAGATGATCCGCAACCTGCTTTCGAACGCATTGAAGTACACCAGGCGGGGCAGGGTTCTGCTCGGCTGCCGCCGCCGGGCTGGAATCGTCAGCATCGAGGTCTGGGACACCGGAATCGGCATCCCCGGTGAAGCGCTTCAGGCGATCTTTGAGGAATATCATCAGCTCGACAATGACCCGCACGGTCAGGGCCGCAGCTTCGGCCTGGGTCTCTCGATCGTGCAGCGCCTGGGCGAACTCCTGAGCCATCGGGTGCGGGTCAGTTCGCGTCCGGGGAAAGGCTCGGTCTTTGCCATCGAGGTCAAGCAGGCGCCGAACGGATCGGCGACAGGGTGTCTGCGCCATCGCTACCGCAGCCATGACGGAATGGCCGACAACGTCCACCGCACAGGTGAAATCCTGGTCGTAGAAGACAATCCCGAAGTGCGCGAACTTCTCGAGCTTCTTCTCAAGGAGAAGGGCCATCGCGCCACGGCCGCACCCGACGGCGTCGCCGCGCTGGAATTGGTGGAACGGGGCGCGGTCCGCCCCGACCTCATTCTCGCGGATTACAATCTGCCGAACGGATTGAACGGCCTGCAGCTCGCCGCGATGCTGCGGGAAAAACTTCATCGCCGGCTCCCGGCCATCATCCTGACCAGCGACATATCGAGCGCAACGTCGCGCGAGATCGCCGATGAGGACTGCGTGCAGCTCACCAAGCCGGTGAAATTGAACGAGTTGAGACGGACGATCCAAAATCTTCTTGCGGCATCGCCGGCCGTGGCGCGCGCCCGGACGGCTCTGCTTGCCCTGGCAGAGGCGGCCAACCCCGCCGACCAGCCTGTCATCCACGTCGTCGACGACGACAGCTATATCCGTGAGGGGCTCCGCACCATCTTCGAGGAGGAGGGTTGGACTGTCGAAGATTACGCGACGGCCGAGTCATTCTTCGAAGCCTACAGTCCGGCCCGCGAAGAATGCCTGTTGATCGATGCCTACCTGCCGGGAATGAACGGGCTGGAATTGCTGCAACGGCTCCGCGACGACGGCCATCGGCTGCCTTCCATCATGATCACCGGCAACAGCGACGTGGCGATCGCGGTCCAGGCGATGAAGACTGGCGCTTCGGATTTCCTGGAGAAGCCGATCGGCCGGGGCGAACTCATCGCCTGCGTCCGGCGCGTTCTCGACCAGGCGAGGGATGCAACCAATCTGTCCGGCTGGCGTGAGGCCGCGACGGATCAAATGGCTAAATTGACGGAACGAGAGCGCCAGGTCATGGAGCTGGTCCTCGCCGGCCGCCACAACAAGAATATCGCCGCGGACCTCGGCATCAGCCAGCGCACAATCGAGAACCATCGCGCCTCGATCATGAAGAAAACGGGCGCGAAGTCCCTTCCGGCGCTGGCCCGATTGGCGCTTTCGGCGGGCGCCGGCGAACCGCTCGGCCAACTTGGCTCTGCCGCTACGTCGACGCGGCGATCGGCCGGGTGAATGCCTTTCCGGCGCGGCGTTCTCTTGACATTTCGGTAAGGTCGCCGCTATAGGCTGCCATCCTCGCGATTTGCACGACGCGCACTCAGTGCCCGTCATCGCGGGAATATTCGTAACAATCCGTTTTTTCCGAACGTGCATGGGAAACGGCAACACGCCGTACCCGCGCGTCCAGACGGCCGCCCGATATGTTGGCGTATTAAGGAACACTTCAGTGACCAATCCATCTTTCACCGAGCTCGGCGTTGCCGAGCCGCTTCGCCGCGCTCTTGAGGGCGAAGGCTATAGGGAGCCAACGCCCATCCAGATTCGCGCCATTCCGGTGCTGTTGGCGGGGCAGGATCTTCTGGGCCTGGCGCAGACCGGAACCGGCAAGACCGCCGCCTTCGCGCTGCCTTTGCTGCAAAAACTTTCGGTCGGACACGAACAGCGCCGCCCGCGTTCGGTACGCGCCTTGATCCTGGCGCCGACCCGCGAACTGGCGATCCAGATCCACGACAGCCTGAGAACCTACGGGCGTCATCTTCACATCCGCAGCGCCGTCATCGTCGGCGGCGTGAGCCAGCAGGCGCAAGTCAAGGCGCTCGCCGGCGGGGTGGACATCCTGGTGGCGACGCCGGGGCGGCTTCTCGATCTGATGAGCCAGGGGCATGTGCGGCTCGATGCCGTGGCGAGCCTTGTGCTCGACGAGGCCGACCGGATGCTCGACATGGGCTTCATCCGCGACATCCGCAAGATCGTCGCCGCGCTGCCTAAGAATAGGCACTCGATGCTGTTTTCGGCGACCATGCCGGCCGACGTCGAGCATCTGGCGCAGTCTATTCTGCACCAGCCGGTGCGCATCGACGTTTCGCCGCCGAAACTGACCGCCGAGAATATCGATCAGCGCGTCTATTACGTCGCAACGGCGGAGAAGCGCGCCTTGCTGGCCGCGCTGCTCAAGGATTCTACGCTCGAACGCGTGCTCGTCTTCACGCGCACCAAGCACACCGCAAACCGTGTGGCCGACCATCTCGACAAGAACGGTTTTTCCGCCGATGCGATCCACGGCAACAAATCGCAGGGCGCGCGCCAGCGGGCACTGGAGCGGTTCCGCTCGGGGGACGCCCGCATTCTCGTCGCCACCGATATTGCGGCGCGTGGCATCGACATCGACAACGTCACCCACGTCATCAATTTCGAATTGCCGAACGAGCCGGAGAGCTACGTGCACCGCATCGGGCGCACTGCGCGCGCGGGCGCCGCGGGCATCGCCATCGCATTCTGCGATCCTGCCGAGAACGGCTTTCTGCGGGACATCGAAAGGCTGACAAGAGCGTCTCTGACCGTCGTGCAGGGCGAGCCGGGGGCCGACCGTGCCCCTGCAGTCCGCGATTATGCGCGCAAAGCGCCGTTTCGCGGCAAGCGCGGGAATCGCGACCGGCGCGGCGCGCGGCACGCGGCTTGACGCTACGCAACATCAAGGAATCGCTGCGGTTCCGAGTGCAACTTGCAATTGGCGTGCGCAACACGTATATCGGGCGTGCGACGGCGTTCGTCAGATGAAGCGCACTGTTGTACTCTAGACTCGCATTGTGCGCGCCTGGCCGAAACAGCCGAACTTCTAGCCTGATAGTCTCCGTTCGCAACGCCCCGGCATGTGCCGTGGCGCAACCCAATGCACTAGGAGCATTCATGGCTATCGGAACAGTAAAATTCTTCAATTCCGCCAAGGGTTTTGGCTTCATCTCGCCGGAAGGCGGCGGCAAGGACGTGTTCGTTCATGCGACGGCCGTCGAAATGGCGGGCATGCGTACGTTGGCCGAGGGCCAGCGCGTATCGTTCGACATTCAGCCGGACGCCAAAGGCGCGAAGGCGGTCAATCTGCAGGCCGTCTAAGGCCCGCTTGCTAAGACAGGAACGGCAGAGACGAGAGTTTCTGCCGGCTCCTGCCGCGAGAGACTCGAATGTCACTTAGCCAACGCTTGGAACTGTTCGACCAGGAATCGGAATCCGATTCTGCGGCGCGGAAACTGCGCACCGATTCGCCGATTCTGAACGAACTCGTCAAGGTCCTCACGCCGTGTCCGGACGGACTGCGGCGCTGGAGCGTGATGCGCGCCATCCGCAAAGAGCGCGAAAAGACCGGGCGCGATATTCCCCAGAAGTTCGAAGACGAAGTCGAACGCACCTTCCGCCGTTTTTGCGCGGCGGCCGATCCTGCGAAGACTGGTCCGAACGACGGCGGCGAGGCGCTTTTCTATCGGCCGCGGGAGAAAGCCGGCGAAGTCTGGGCGATCATCCCCGGCCGCGCCGAAGCCCAGCACGAGATATTATCAGGCGGATAGATCCGCCTCGGCCGGCGTAAATGGAACGCCGTCGCAGAAACCGTCCGGTTCCATCTCTATCGGCGAAGGATCGGCCGCGCAGCGCCAAGCGGTGGAATGACCTTCGCTCTTGAACGTCTTTTTCGGCACTGGAAGATTCAAGCTGCGCGCGGCAGCCGCATACAAATCCGGCCGATAGATCCGCTCGGCGATTTGTTTGAAATCGCTGGCGGCCGGAATCAAGTCCCAGCGCGCCATCTGTTGCAGAAACCAGTGGGCATGCGAATGCCACGGCACGCTCGCGGCGTGGCGGAAGAAGGACGATCTCTGACGCGGATCGCTGCCGGCGTCGTCGCTCGGCAGAGCCCTGGCGACGACTTCCGGCCGGACCCCGAGATAGGCGCCGCGGGAAAGCGTCTCGGCGATGTGCCCGGCATGATGTGGATCGTCGCTATAGATCGCCGCGCGCAGCAGCGCCCGCTGCGCCGCCAATAGTTGTTCGGGATGGGAATCCGCCCAGTACTGGCGGACGGCCAGCGCCTTGTCCGGTCCGTTCTGCCAGATGCCGTATGACGAGGTAATCGCCGCCCCGATCTGCATCTCCTTGGCGAAGGCGCCCCAAGGCGCTCCGGCACAGAATCCGGCAATGCGGCCACTGCGCAGCGCTTCCATCAACAGCTCCGGCGGAACGACGGCCAGCCGGACGTCGTTGTCGGGTTCGATGCCACCAGCCGCCAGCCAGTAGCGCAGCAGCAAATTGTGCGCGGAATTGCGATGGTCCACGGCGAAGGTCGGTTTCTCGCGGCTCTCCTTCAGAGCGACGGCAAGCGCCCGCGCCTTGACCAATGACGTCCAGGTGCCCGTTCCGAGATGCAGCGCGACGTGGCGCACCAGCGACGTCGCCAAGGTGACGGAATTGCCGCCGAGGCTCAGCGATTGGGGTATGAAGATGGGGCAGGGCGGGCCGCGCAGGCCTAGCGCCAGCGCGAACGCCAGCGGCGGAACGACGACCGCGGCGTCGAGAAATCCGAGCATGAGCTTATCGGCAACGTTGGCCCAGGACGGTTCAATCGATAGCTCGACGTCGAGACCCTCGGCGGCGAACAATCCCAGCTCCTGGGCCATGATCACGGGCGCCGCATCGGCGAGCCTGGGAAGCCCGATCCGCAGGACGGCGTCGCGCGCCCGCTCGGCGTGCCCGTGGCCGCGGAACGCGGCAATGGCCGCGGCCAGGATTGGCTTCGCCGCCCGCTCGTCGACATGGCCGGCGCAATAGAAACTGACGCCTGCGGCGACGGCCTGCGGATCACCTGCGAGCGGGACGATGGGCCGCTCGGGATCCTGCGGCAGGCCTTCCAGCGTGTCGCGGTCGGGCGAACCCATGTCGGCGACGATGATGTCGGGCATGGCTGCCGCGACGTCGTCTGCCAGGGAAGCCCCGCCCGTTGCGCGCTGGACGCGATGAATGTCCGCCGAGCCCAGCAATGTGGTCAGGCCGCCCGCGCGGGCATCGTCCGCGTCGACGATCAAGACCTTCGAGGTCAGGGCAGGGAGCTGGGGCATCCATCGACATTAGCTATAGCCAAGGCCGGCTTTGCAAATTCGGCCCCTGGCGGCAACCAAACCGGGGAACCCTGCAAGAACGGTCCTCCGGCGAAGAAAGTGGGCATTTGCAACGACCTATTAACCAAAGCTGCCGAGTGTATCCCCTCTCGATCTCCGGCCCGGAAGGTTTCAGATGAGCGTTCAACTTTGCCATCCAGCCGGGGCCGCTCGAAGCATCGGAGCGGATGCGCTAACTGCGCTATTCAAGCCCTTGGCGTTCCTCCTGGCCGAGGGCGGAGACCCGCGCTTGGCGCTCGATCCCGTCGACAGGTCGAACATCTACGGCTGCCGCCCTCATCCGATGCCACAGACACTGGCATTTACCTCATCGACGGCGACGACGATTTCCGAGCGGGCATACCGGCGTGCGGAACAGGCTCGCAACGAGTTGATGGCGGAAAGCATCGAGCTGGGCGTGTTCGATGCTTTCGACCAGCGGATCGAACGCCTGCGCCAATCGCTGCGGGACTGCCTGGAATTGGGCGACGCCGAGATCGTCTTTTCACCATCGGGCACAGACACGCAATTGCAGGCGCTGTTCTTCGCGCGCCAGCTTCTCGGCGGGCCGGTGACGAGCATCGTTGTGGGCAGCGACCAGACCGGCAGCGGCACGACCTACACCAGTCGCGGCCAGAATTTCTCCATAACGACGTCTCAGGGCAAATCCGTCGGAAAGGGATCGCCCATCGAAGGGCTGGCGGAGGGCGTCGACAGCCTCGGCATTTCCATGCTCGCGCCGGACGGCGCCATTCGCTCGGCGGGTGAAATCGACGCGGCCGTTATCGCTGCGGTGGCGGGGCAAATCCGTCTCTCCCGCAAGGTCGTCCTGCAGGCGATGGATTCCTCCAAGCTCGGTTGGCGCGCACCGTCCGACGGCTGTCTGCGCTATATCGGCGCCCGCTGGCCCGGTGCCGTGCAGATCCTTGTCGATGCCTGCCAGATGCGGATCGGCCGTCCGCGCCTTCGGGCGTATCTCGACCGCGGTTACATCGTTCTGGTGACCGGCTCGAAATTCTTCACCGGGCCGCCGTTCAGCGGGGCGTCGCTGTTTCCTGCCGCTCTGGCCTACCGGATCGCCGCCTGGAGCGGATTGCCCGGCGGGATTGCGGACTATGCCACGCGCTACGACGTGCCGTTGCGCTGGTCTGCGGTCCGGGATGCGTTACCGCCCGCCCCGAATTTCGGACAATGGCTGCGCTGGGAAGCCGCCCTGGAGGAGATGCGCGCCTATTACGCGCTGCCTTCGGCTTTCCGCCACGCCGCGCTCGCGCGCTTGGCCGAAGGAGTTTCTGCAATAATCGCTTCGTCACGACATTTGGAATTGATGGGCGCGCGCGAAACTATGGCGGACGGACTCGACGACGAGGAAATGTCCTGCCGGACGATATTCCCGTTCTTCCTCAAACGCGGCGGCCGTGCCATCGATCTCGAGGAGATGACGGAGATTTATCACGCCCTCAACCGCGATCTTTCGGCTGCCTCGCCGAAGAGCGAACGCAACTTGGCGTCGGTTCCCTGCCATATCGGGCAGCCGGTCAAGCTCCCGGCAGGAGCTGTCCTGCGCATCGGCATCGGCGCACGGCTGCTATCGGAAGCCTGGTCGGCGGACCCGCAAACTGCGGACGAGAACATCGGCGCGATCATCGAGCGAGCCGCCACCGTCGCCCGGAAGATCGACCTGATCGTGCAGACGGCAACCCATGAATCGGTCGGACCATTGGCGAGGGCCGGATGACGGATTCCTTTTGCGTCGATCGCATCGGCGTGGCGAAGCTGACGAAGATGGCCTTCGACGGCGTCGACCTGCGCCCGCTGTGGCACGAACTGATGGCAAAGGCGACGGACGCCGCCGAGGGCGCCGGCATCGGCATGGACCTGTCGGTCATCGCGCAATTGCTCGGCGATCAGGCCACCGGGCTCTCGATCCAGAAGGAAGTGCTCGCCACGCAGCAGCTGTTTCGCTTGCCGTGCGCCGCGCCGCGTCTGCGCGTTCTGGCGCTGGCGGCGGAAATGGACATCGGCGGCAACACGCCCATCGAATTCCTGCTGGAGGGCAGCGACATCGAACTGACCACGCTCTACGTCGTTCCGGGCGTGCCTTGGCAGGTGCCAGAGCACGACGTGGCCATCGTGATTGCGCCCGACGATCCGCGCACGCAAACCACGCTCGACGAAATCGAGCGCCACGCGGCCGGTTGGCCTTGCAAAATCCTCAATCCTCCCATGCAAATCCGCCAACTGGATCGCGACCGGCTTTGCACCCTGTTGCGCGCGACCCCCGGTCTCGAAATCCCCATGACGGCCAGGATATCGCGCTGCGAGCTTGAGGCGCTGGACGAGGCGACGGCCTCATGCCGGCTGGAGGACGGCGGCTTTCCGCTGATCGTGCGCCCGGTCTGTTCGCACGCCGGCCGCGGCCTCGCGCTGCTCGTTGCGCCGTCCGGCATCGCGGCCTATCTGGCGGGTCGGCCGGAAAGTGAGTTCTTCATCTCGCGCTTCGTCGATTATGCGAGTCCCGACGGGTTGTTCCGCAAATACCGGCTGGTATGCGTGGACGGGCGGCCCTACGCCTGCCACATGGCGATCTCGGAGCAGTGGAAGATCTGGTATCTGAACGCCGACATGGCCCTGAGTCTTGCCAAGCGCGCCGAGGAAGCCTGCTTCATGGCGACGTTCGATGACGAATTCGCCCTGCGTCACGCAGGCGCTCTGCGCGAAATGACCCGGCGCGCCGGCCTGGACTATTTCACGGTCGATTGCGCCGAGACCAAGTCGGGCGAACTGCTGGTTTTCGAAGCCGACAATACGGCTATTGTCCACAATATGGACCCGGCGAAGCTTTTTCCCTACAAGGCGCCGCAGATGCACAAAGTTTTCGACGCTTTCGCGGCTATGCTGTATAAGCGCGCCGGAAATCCCCGAGCCTGCGCTGCGTGAACGCCAAGAAAAGCGAACCGTCCGGCCTGACCCTCGATCCCGAAAACTGGTCCGAATTGCGGGCGCTGGGCCACGCAATGCTCGACGACATGATCGATTACATCGAGCATGTCCGCGAGCGCCCGGTCTGGCAGCCGATCCCGCAGGAGGCGCGCCAGCGCTTCCAGGCCAAATTGCCGCGCTCCCCGTCCGATCTGCGCGCGGCCTATGACGAGTTCACGCGCTTTGTGGCGCCTTATACGAGCGGCAATGTCCATCCGGGCTTCATGGGCTGGGTGCATGGCGGCGGCACGGCGGTGGGGATGCTCGCCGACATGCTGGCGGCGGGATTGAACGCTAATCTCGGCGGCCGCGACCAGATGCCCATCGAGGTTGAACGGCAGATCGTCCAATGGGCGCGCGAGATGTTCTGCTTTCCCGCCGCCGCGAGCGGCGTTTTCGTCACCGGCACCTCCACGGCCAACCTGCTGGCCGTCCTGATTGCGCGCACGGCCGCTTTGGGGCGCAAGGTGCGCCAGACCGGCGTTGCGGCCAAGGGCGGCAAGCTGCGCGCCTATACCTCCGCCGACGCCCATGTCTGCATCACCCAGGCGATGGAGATTTCCGGCCTCGGCTCCGACGTGCTGAGGAAGATTTCCACGAACGCCGACCATCGTATCGATTTGCCGTCGCTGCACCGCGCGATCGCCGAGGATCGCGCCGCCGGGCTCGTGCCGTTCCTGGTGGCGGGTACTGCCGGGACGGTCGATACCGGCGCCATCGACGACCTCAACGCCTTGGCCGAATTGTGCGCCCGGGAAAAGATATATTTTCACGTCGATGGCGCGTTCGGCGCCTTGGCTGTGTGGTCCGCCGAGCTTGCGCCGCTGGTCAAAGGCATCGAGCGTGCGGATTCCATTGCCTTCGATTTCCACAAATGGGCGCAGGTGCCATACGACGCCGGCTTCCTCTTGGCGCGCGACGGCGAACTGCACCGTTCGACTTTTGCATCGCCGGCCGCCTATCTGCGCCGCGAGGCGAGGGGGTTGGCCGCCGGATCTCCCTGGCCGAGCGAATACGGGCCTGACCTGTCGCGCGGCTTCCGCGCCCTGAAGACCTGGTTCACGCTGAAGACCTTCGGCACCGAGCGGCTGGGCGCGGTGATCGCCCGCACCTGCCAGCTGGCCAAATACCTCGAACGGCGCGTGCTCGCCGAGCCACAGCTCGAGTTGCTGGCGCCGGTGGCGCTCAACATCGTCTGCTTTCGCTATGGCGCGGACGATGCGGTCAACGCGAAGATCGTCGTCGATCTGCACGAATCCGGGATCGCCGCTCCCTCGACCACTTTGATCAACGGCCGGCTGGCCATCCGCGCCGCCTTCGTCAACCACCGCACGCAGACCAGCGACGTCGACGCTTTAGTGGATGCCGTCATCCGTTTCGGGAAGGCGCGATCTTAACAGCTTGATTCGTTCCGTCGGCGGAGGTTGCGAATTTCCGCGCTCGGCCGCTCACGGCGACTTGAACGCGGCCCGGCCCAAGGCGATGATGGCGCGCTCAACAGCAGCGATTGTCGATGCAGCCATTCTTCCGATTCTTGGGTCTCGACCGGCTTATGCCGGCGACGCCCAATGCGCTGCTGTCGCGGATCGAGTCGCCCGTCGTTCTGGCCCAGTTCGGCGTGATTGCGGTTGGAGGTGCGCTGGCCTTCTGGCTCGGGGTGGCGATACGTCCACTGCTGAACAAGATCGCGCTGCGGTCGATGCCGCGCAACTGGGCGCCGACGTTTGTCAGGGTAACCGCCTCGGTCGCGCCGCCTTTGTTCTGGCTGGTCACGCTGTGGCTGGCCGCCGCAATCGGCAACCTCGTGGGCACGGCATTGCCGCTGGTGAACGCCGGGATCGCGCTGCTGATCGCCTGGATCTGCATCCGCCTGCTGTCTATGTCCGTCCGCAGCCCGCTGGCCTCGGCGACGATTTCCGTCGTCGCCTGGAGCATCGCCGCGTTGAGCATTCTTGGGCTGCTCGATCCTTTGGTGCACCAGCTCGACGCCTCGGCGATCCACCTGGGCAAGTTCCGCCTTTCGGCCCTGACGGCGATCAACGCGCTGTTGTTCCTGGCCACGCTGCTCTGGCTGACGACGATCCTGTTCCGCTTCCTGCAGCAGCAGATCGGCCGCGCGGCATCGCTGACCCCGTCGTTGCAGGTTCTCTTGATCCAACTGCTGCAGATCATCCTTCCCACGGTGGCGATCGTCATCGCCCTGTCGGCTGCCGGGATCGATCTCACCGCATTTACGGTTGTGTTCGGCGTGGTCGGCTTGGGTGTCGGCCTCGGCTTGCAACGTGTCACGTCGAACTTGGTTGCCGGCCTGACCTTGCTGATCGGCAAGACAATCAAGCCCGGCGACATCATCGAATACAAGAACAGCTACGGCTGGGTGACGGAGATGGGCGCGCGCTATGTTACGTTGCGCACGCGCGACGGCATCGAGCACCTCGTCCCGAACGACTATTTTCTCGAGAACGGCGTCGAAAACTGGTCGCACTCCGATCTGCGCCTGAGGCTCCACATTCCGGTGGGTATCTCCTACGATTCCGACGTGCGCCAGGCGACGGCGCTTTGTCTGGAGGCGGTCAGAAACACAAAGCGCGTCCTGGAGCATCCGGAACCGCTCTGCCTGCTGAAGGAATTCGGCGAGAGTTCGATCAACCTCGAAATCAGGATGTGGATCGAGGACCCGCGCAACGGCACCCAGAACGTGAAGAGCGAAGTGCTGCTCGCGGTGTGGGACGGCTTCAAGCAGGCGGGGATCAAGTTTCCCTTCCCGCAGCGCGACGTCCACATCGTCTCCACGCCGCCGGGCGGGACGCCATGAGCGCCGCCATGGCGCCGCTGGAGCTGGCCTGGCGGCTTGGCCTTGTCGTGGCGCTCAGTATCTTTCTGGGCCTCGCATTCGAGGAAACCTACAAGCGCGGGGACCGCAGCAGCCCGGGCGGCATCCGCACCTTCCCGACGCTCACGCTCGCCGGCGCCATGCTCTATCTGGTCGAGCCGCATTACGCGCTTGCCTTCGTCGGCGGGCTGCTGGTGCTGGCGCTGTGGCTGTACGGCGCGCTGCACACGGTCTCGCAACGCGAGCCCGGCCCGACGCTGATGATCCCCGCGAGCAGTCTTGTGGCCTATGTGCTCGGTCCGGTCGGCCTCACCCAACATTACTGGATCGTGGTCGCCGTGCCGGTGGTCGCCGCGCTGCTGCTGGGTGCGCGCCAGCGCCTGCACGACCTGACGCAACGCCTGCCGCAGGATGAGATCCTGACCGCCGGAAAGTTCCTGATCCTGGTAGGCGTCATCCTGCCGCTGGTTCCCAATCAACCGGTGACCAGCCTCGTACCGCTGACGCCCTACCACGTCTGGCTCGCCGTCGTGGCGGTCTGCGCCTTGTCCTATATGAGCTATCTGATCCAGAAATACGCCCCGTTCCGCAATGCGGCGCTTCTTCCGGCGGTGCTCGGCGGGCTCTATTCCTCCACGGCGACGACCATCGTGCTGGCCAAGCAGCATCGCGACGCGCGCGGCGCGCGGCCCGAATTGACGGCCGGGATCGTGGCGGCGACGGCGATCATGTACGTGCGGCTCGGCATCGTCGTGGCGATCTTCAATCCCCGCTTCGCGCTGACGCTGTTGCCGGCGCTGGCGGCTCTGTTTCTCGTGGGAGCGGCGATCGCCGCTTTCGAGTGGCGCCGGGTTCCGAAACAGAATCAGGAGGCCGGCCTCGGAATCGCGCCGACCAATCCTCTTCAGCTCGTGGCCGCCGCGGTCTTCGCCGCGTTGTTCGTCGTCATCTCGCTGGTATCGGCCTGGGTGAAGACGGCGCTGGGGGCTACCGGCCTCTATGCCGTCGCGGCAGCGGTGGGCGTGTCGGACATCGACCCCTACGTGATCAACATCGCGCAAGGCGGCGTGCCCGGCCTGACGCTGAGCACGCTCTCGGCCGCCGTCCTGATCGCCGCTTCGTCGAACAACATCCTGAAGGCCGTCTATACAGCGGCCTTCGGAGGCTTCGCCGCCACCCGGCGGGCCTCGCTCCTGTTATTCGTCCTGGCCGCGCTGGGCTTCGCCGCGGCCGCCCTCTACGCCGTCTGACTACTTCATCGGCTCGTACGTCATGCCGAGCTGGTCGAATAGGAAGCTGAGCTCGTCCGCCGCCTCCGAGATGCGCTCGGCGAGCGAGCTGCCGATGCCGTGGCCCGAGTTCATGCTAGTGCGCAGCAGGATCGGATGACCCGACGAGGTCGCCGCCTGCAGCGCCGCGGTGAACTTGCGCGAGTGCATCGGATCGACGCGCCCGTCCATCGCGCCCGTCAGCATCAGTACCGCCGCATACGCCGTCTTCGCCGCCACGTGATGATAGGGCGAATAGGCGTATAGCGCCTTGAACTGATCCGGGTTCTTCACAGTTCCGTATTCGGTCGTGTTGAACGATCCGTTCGGCGTGAGCTCGCTGCGGATCATGTCGTAGACGCCGACCGCCGAGACCACAGCGCGCGCGCCGCCCGGATGCTGGGTCAATACCGCGCCCATCAGGAGGCCGCCGTTCGATCCGCCCAGCCACGACATCTTGTCGTGCGAAGTGTAATGCGCGCTGATGAGATATTGCGAAGCCGCGTAGAAGTCGTCGAAGCAATTCTGCTTCTTCAGCAACATGCCTTCCTGGTGCCAGCGCTCGCCGTATTCCGCTCCGCCGCGGATGTTGGCGATGGCGTAGATGCCGCCCGCATCGAGCCAGATGCGCCGCACGGAGCCGAGAAAGCCCGGCGTCTGGCTGATGCCGTAGCCGCCGTAGCCGTAGAGCAGCAGCGGATTCCTGCCGTCGAGCTTGGTGCCTCGCTTCATGATGATGTTGACCGGAATCTTCGTGCCGTCCTTCGAGGTCGCAAAGGCGCGGACCACTTCGGCGTCGGCGAAGGACACCGGCGAGGTCACCTTGAGGTCCGTCTCCTGTACCTTTCCGGTCGCGGGGTCCCATGCGTCGAAGTAGACGGGCCGCACGTACGTCGAGACGTCGAACAGGATGCGGCCGTCGTTGAGGGCCACGATCTGGTTGTTGCCGGCCACTTCGGGAAGCGGCAGCTTGCCCATCGGCTTGCCCGAGAGGTCGAACACGCGAACCTGGTTGGGACCGCCGACGATGTCGCGCACGAATAGCCGGTTCTTGCTGAAGGAGAGATCGGGCGAACCTTGTTCCGCGCCGCCCGACACAATCGCCACGTTCGACTGCGGCACGATCACGTTAGCCGTGGCCAGGCCGTCGTGGACCGGCTTTTCGAGCTTCACAATCTTGCCGTTGGAGCTGTTCTTGCGCGAGATGCCGTAGATGGCGCCGTCGGGTCCGAACGTCGCAAAGACCACGTCGTCGGGGTAATTGCCGACGCGCAACGCCGGGGCGTTCTTCGAGAGCACGTAATAGGCCCAGATGTTGCCGTCGCCCCGCTGCACCATCGCCATGACGGTCGGCAGGTTGTTGCGGTTGTCGAGGAAGATCTCCGAAAGCCTCTCCAGGCCGTCCTTCGTGCCGAGCACGAGCGGGTCCTTGGAGGTCGCGTCGAGCGAATGGAAATAGACCTGCAGATTGACGTGCCGCTCGGTTTCCGGCACGTCAGTGCCCGGATACTGCGTGTACCAGAAGCCCTTGCCGTCATCGGCCCAGGCGAGGCTGCCGCCCGCCGTCGGGAACTGCACGCGCGGGATCGGCTCGCCGATCTCCTTGCCCGTCGCTACGTCGTAGACGTGCAGCGTACCGTCCTCGCTGCCGTTCTTGGACAGCGAAACGGCGATCTTGGTGCCGTCGTTGGAGGGCACGAACCAGTCGATGGCGATATGGCCTGTGGAATCCAGCACGTTCGGGTCGAGCAGGGTCTTGCGGCTCTTGGGATCGGCGGACGCGTCGAGCGTCACCAGCATCGGCTGCTGGACTTTCGGGTCCGAGTACATCGCGAACACGAGCTGGCCGTTGGGCTCCAGGTCAAAGAGGGCGGGCGAGGTCGCCGTGATCAACTTGGTCAACTCGCTCTTAATCGGCTCCTGGCTCGTGAGCGCATCGAGATACGCCCGCGTGCGTGTGTTCTGGGCATTGCTCCAATCCACGACCTTCGGATCGGACCAATTCTCGAGCCAGCGATAAGGATCGGCGATTTTGACTCCCTGCACGGTGTCGACCGTGCTGTCCGTCGCCGTGACCGGAGGCGGTGGGATCGCGGCCGCATAAGCCACAGCACTCGCCAGCGTTAGCGCGGCGGCAAAACGTAGAATGAATTTCATTGACCAGTCTCCCCGAGCGAATTGTTGCACGACGTTAGCGCGAATGCGGCGCGGCGGGCGAGGGGCATCGCGCCGACGTGATCGGCCCGCGTCCCCAAAAACTATTTAATGTCCCTTAAGGCGTGTTGTCGTATAGTAAGGACAAATCAGTTCAGATGGTGCGCGCGGAAGGATACCCGCGCGAAAGAAAAAGAACGAATAAGAGTAGCAGGAGGAATGAATGTTACAATCTACTGGCGCTCAACGAAACCAAACTGCGAGAAGTCCAGTGACCCCCCAGGGGATCAAGACTCTCATCCTCAAGCTGCGCTGGGCTGGACTGGACCAGGACGCCGACGAGCTTTGCCACATGCTCGAACATCTCGCGCCGGAGGATTGCGCCCCCCTGGGTCCGACGGAAACCGATTAGCGCGATCCTTGCCCCGGCGCTTTTCGTTCCCATATCTTCGTTATGGAGATTGCGGTTCGCAGGGCGAATGCGTCGGGTGACCACCCCCCCTCCCAGTTCTCGAAAACAATTCAAGGTGGCCCGCCGCGCGCGAACCGCGAGGCCTAGTGGGCGTCGAACAAAGACAAGCCCAGATGGCTTCATTTCCTTCGCGCCGGTCCAGCGCCCTTCGCCCTGGCCCCGACACACTTTACAATGGAGTCCTTGAGCGCATCGACTCAGGCAGGAGAAAGAGAATGACTGCCAAACGCAAAACCACATGGATCGCAGTACTCGACGGCACGCAGGCGCGCTTCTTTGCGCTGCGGATGAACGGCAACGGACAGATTTTCGAAGAGGCTGCGGCGGCGTTGAACGCCGACTTGCCGCGCCGGGACGAACGGCCGTCGCGTGCCTTCTCCGTCGGCAAGGCGCGCGGGGCCGTGGAACCGCGCCACGACTATAACAAGCTGGCGAAGCACCAATTCACCCGCGAGGTGGCCGCCGCGCTCGACGCGGCCTGCGCCGATCGTCGTTACGACCAGCTTGTGCTGGTGGCGCCGCCGCGCAGCCTCGGCGAACTGCGCGAGTTGCTCACCGAGCGGGTTCTGGCCAGCCTGGCGCATGAAGTGCCCAAGAACCTGACGAAGCTCGCGAGCGATGCTCTGCGGAAGAAATTGTCCGACCTTGTCGCGATCCCGCCCAACGCTCCGCTGTCGCGCGAAACAGTGAAGGTAAAGCCAAGACAGAAGGTCTCGCTGCCGATGTCCGTCGTCTTTCGCAACATGGAGGCATCGCCGAGTGTTCAGGCCGCCGCGCTCAAGCATCTGGCCAAGCTTGGCCGCAAATTCGACCGGATCGTGAGCTGCCGGGTGACCATTGAAGCGCCGCACCGCCATCATCGCAAGGGCCGGCTGTTCCAGGCCAATGTGGAGCTGATGCTGCCGGGACACGAGATCACCACCAAGGGCGCCGGCAAGAACAATCACGCCCACGAGGACGTCAACGTCGCGCTGCGCGACGCGTTCGATTCCGCGACGCGGCAATTGCAGGACTTCCGCCGCAAGAAGGGAAGCTCGGCACAGGCGCGGCGTACGCTCGATATGGATTAGGCTTTCGGTTCGCGATACATCCAAGGCAGCAGCAAGCCGACCGGGATAATCCACAGCGTCCCGGCCAGCACGTAATAGAGAAGCTCGACCAGCCAGTTCGCGTGCGGCAGGACATGCGCGCCGATCCCCATCGCGATCAAGACGTAGACGAACAGCCACACCAGCGTGACAAGCGTGCCGATCAGCTTTTTGACGTGGGGCGACAGCGGGCGCATGGACCTCGTGGGTCTTGAGGGCTATCAACTATACCGCCTGAATCGCCGGTCCGGAAACGCATGACCGTATCGCCTGCCTTCGCGTCGCAGACCGGCCGCCGCGCGGTGGGCATCTGGCTGCTCGCCGTCGCGGGGCTGATCGTGGCGATGCTGGCGGTGGGCGGGCTGACGCGGCTGACGGGCTCCGGCCTCTCGATCACCCAATGGCTGCCAATCATGGGCGCGCTGCCGCCGATGAGCGACGCCGCCTGGCAGGACGCCTTCGCCAAGTACCAGCAGATCCCGCAATACCGCCTCGAGAATGCGGCGATGGCTCTCGACGGCTTCAAGGCGATCTTCTGGTGGGAATGGACGCATCGCCTGCTCGGACGGCTGATCGGTTTCGCCTTCATCGTGCCGTTCGCGTGGTTCGCCTGGCGCGGCGCCATAAGGCGTGCGCAGTGGCCCCGCATGCTGGTGCTGTTCGCGCTCGGCGGGCTGCAGGGCTTCGTCGGCTGGTGGATGGTGGAGAGCGGGCTCGAAACGCGCGTCGCGGTCAGCCAATACCGCCTCGCGACCCACCTCGGCGTTGCGGTCATTCTGCTCGGCGCGATCCTGTGGACGGCACTGGAATATCTCCGCCCGAAAGCGAGCGGCGCGCCGGCGAAGCAGGCGCGTTGGGCGCTCGGCTTCGTCGGCCTCGTTTATCTCCAGATGCTGCTCGGCGCGCTGGTCGCCGGGCTGCACGCCGGATTGATCTATAATAGCTGGCCGTCGATGGATGGGCGCCTGTTTCCCGAGCATCCGTTCTTCCATTCGCCCTGGTGGATCAATTTCTTCGAAAATCCCGGTCTGGTGCAGTTCGATCACCGCATCGGCGCCTATCTGGTGACCGCGGCCGCCGTCGCGCTGTGGTGGCGGGCCAGGGGCCTCAGCGGTTTGGCGAAACGCAGCGCCAACGCGGTGCTGCACGTCACGCTGCTCCAGGTCGTACTTGGGATCGCGACCTTGCTTCTACAAGTGCCAATAACTTTGGCCGCTCTGCATCAAGTCGTCGCGGCGCTGCTGCTCTGCACGGCGGTGTGGCACGCCTACGAATTGCGTTACGCCGCCAGGCCCTGATCCAAGTCCGCGATGATGTCTTCGGCGTCTTCGATGCCGATGGAGAGCCGCACCGTGTCGTTGCCGGCGCCCGCCGCGGCGCGCTCCGCGTCTTCGAGCTGGCGATGGGTGGTGGAGGCCGGGTGGATGATGAGGCTGCGCGTGTCGCCGATGTTGGCCAGATGGCTGAACAACTGCACCGAGTTCACCAACTTCATGCCGGCCTCGTAGCCGCCCTTGACGCCGAAGGTGAACACGCTGCCTGCACCCTTGGGGCAATATTTCTGGTGTAGGGCATAGCAGGGATTGTCCTTCAGCCCCGCATAGTTCACCCAGGCGACCTTGGGATTCTCCTTCAGCCAGCGCGCCACCACCAGCGCATTGTCGCAATGCTTCTGCATGCGCAATCCCAGCGTCTCGATGCCTTGCAGCACCAAAAACGCGTTGAACGGCGACAGCGCCGGGCCGAGATCGCGCAGCGCCAGCACGCGGCAAGCAATGGCATAGGCCATATCGCCGAAGGTCTCCCACAGCTTCATGCCGTGATAAGACGAGCAGGGCTCCGACAGGGTCGGGTATTTGCCGCTCCCCCAATCGAACTTGCCGCTATCGACGATCAGGCCGGCCATCGAATTGCCATGGCCGCCGAGAAACTTCGTCGCCGAATGCAGCACGATGTCGGCGCCCCATTCGAACGGGCGGATGAGGTAGGGCGTGGCCAGCGTGTTGTCGACGATCAGCGGCACGCCCGCCTCGTGCGCGACTTTGGCGATCGCCGCGATGTCGGTGACGATGCCGCCCGGATTGGCGATGCTCTCGATGAACACCGCCTTGGTCTTCGGCGACAGCGCGGCTTTGAAGCTTTCCGGCTTGGTGCCGTCGGCCCATTTCACATGCCAGTCGAACTTGGCGAAGGAGTGGTTGAACTGGTTGATCGAGCCGCCATAAAGCTGGCGCGCGGCGACGATCTCGTCGCCCGGCGCCATCAGCGTGTGCAGCGCGACCAGTTGGGCCGCGTGGCCCGAGGCCACCGAGAGGCCGGCGCGCCCGCCTTCCAGCGCCGCGATGCGCTCCTCCAAGACCGCGTTGGTCGGGTTCATGATGCGGCTGTAGATGTTGCCGAAGACCTGGAGGTTGAACAGCGCCGCGGCGTGATCGGCGTCCTCGAAGACGAAGGCGGTGGTCTGATAGATCGGCGTGGCGCGCGCGCCGGTCGCCGGATCGGGCTGGGCGCCGGCATGGACGCTCAGCGTGTCGAAGCCGTATTCGGTCACGTTTGTTCTCCCTTGTCGACGCGCTTGAGCGAGCCGCCCTTGCCGAACAACAGCGGCTTGCGGTTGTCGATCAGCTTGCGATTGACGCCCATCCAACTGATCTCGCCGGACAGCCGTCCATATTCGATCTTGGGGCAGCGATCCATGACGACCGTGAGACCGGCTTCGCGCGCCATCGCGGCGGCGTCCTCGTTGACCACGCCGAGCTGCATCCAGATCACCTTGACGCCCAGCCGATCCTTCTCCGCCAGCGCCTCCTCGACGATGGCAGGCGCGGCGTCGCTGCCGCGGAAAATGTCGACCATGTCAACCGGGGCGGGAACCTCGTGCAGCGAGGCATAGACCTTCCGCCCCAGGATTTCCTCGCCCGCCTGGCCGGGATTGATCGGATGGATAAGGTAGCCCTTGGCGAGCAGATACTTCATCGCGAAATAGCTGGGGCGCATGTCGTTGGCGCTGGCCCCGACCATGGCGATGGTCTTGACCGAGCGCAGAATGCTCTTGATCAGATCGTCCGAATAAGCGGGCATGCCTGAAAGACTGTCATCCCGGCCCGCACGGCGCAACCGTGCATGAGCAGGGACCCATGATGACATATCTCTGTGGGTCCCGGATCGCGCCTGTGGCGCGTCCGGGATGACGAGACTTTCTTACGTCGCCTTCAGCGGGTCGGCGCCGTATTTGTTGTCGCCCGCAGTGCCCTTGAAGCAGAACCAGATGAGCAGCAGCAGAGCGCCCAGGAACGGCACGAAGGCGATCAGCAGCCACCAGCCCGACCGATTGGTGTCGTGCAACCGCCTGATCTCCACAGCCAGCCCAGGCAGGAAGCAGGCGAGCACGACCAGCCCATAGACGATCCCTATCGAGAAGGGGACGCCGGCCGGCGGCGGATCGATGATATGGTCGAGGATCGTCGCGACGATGGCAGCCAGAATGACGAACAAGACAAACCACCAGTATTCGGAGCGCCGCGCGCGTCCGTTGAAGTCCACATATTTTTGAAAGCAGGTCGTGACGGCGGTCGTAAAGCCCATAGGAGCCTCCCCAATGTTCGCAACAAGGTTAACCGCGAAGCAAGCATCCGTCCACCGATTCTATCGATTCTAAAGTTGGTAACGGTATCCCAATACCACATCACGAATTTCCAGGTATTTTGGCCTTTCCGCTTGACCTGTGTATGCGATTCTCGTACATGCCCCGCCGGTTCAGACGGAATTCCGCTATGAAAACCTACTCGGCCAAGGCCTCGGAGATCGAGAAGAAGTGGGTGGTGATCGACGCCGAAGGGCTGGTGGTCGGCCGGCTCGCTTCGCTGATCGCGCTGCGCCTGCGCGGCAAGCACAAGCCCAGCTATACGCCCCACATGGATTGCGGCGACAACGTCATCGTCATCAACGCGGCCAAGGCGCTGCTGACCGGCGATAAGCTGAAGAAGAAGGTCTATTACCACCACACCGGCTATATCGGCGGGGTCAAGGAACGCACCGCCGGCCAGATCATGCGCGGCAAGTTCCCCGAGCGGATCGTGGAAAAGGCGGTGGAGCGCATGCTGCCGCGCGGGCCGCTGGGCAAGCGCCAGCTCGCCAATCTGCGGGTTTATCCGGGTGCGGAGCATCCCCACGAAGCGCAGCAGCCGGCGAAACTCGACATCGCGAAAATGAACCCCAAGAACACCAACTACCATCCGACGAAGGCGGCCTGACATGGCGGAAGAGGTAAAGAGCTTCGGCGATCTGAAATCTACCCTGATCAAGGCCAAGCCCCAGGGCCCCGCCGCGCAGGCCGCCGAACCGGGCGTCGCCAAGCGCGACGCCAAGGGCAGGGCCTATGCCACCGGCCGGCGCAAGAACGCGGTGGCGCGCGTCTGGATCAAGCCGGGCAGCGGGCGCATCACGGTCAACAACAAGGAAGAGAAAATCTATTTCGCCCGTCCGGTGCTGCGCATGATCGTGCGCCAGCCGCTGATCGCCGCCGCCCGTGACGGACAGTTCGACGTCATCGCCACGGTTTCCGGCGGCGGTCTTTCTGGTCAGGCCGGCGCGGTGCGGCACGGCATCAGCCGCGCGCTGGTGGCCTATGAGCCGGGGCTGCGCGCCGTGCTGAAGCCGGGCGGCTTCCTCACCCGCGACCCGCGCGCTGTCGAGCGCAAGAAGTACGGCCGGCCCAAGGCGCGGCGCAGCTTCCAGTTCTCGAAGCGGTAACAGGCCAGCAAATCGCCTCAGGCGCGCTGCAACGCCTCCGCGGGCGTGAAGCGGATTGCGCGCCACGCCGGATAAAGCGAGCCCGCAAAGCACAAGGCCACGGTGGCTGCGATGGTCGGTACGATAAGCCCGATGGTCGGCTTGAACGACAGATAGTCGCCGATGACCGGAATCGCGCCGAACAGAAACGACGCCATGAAGCCGAGCACCACGCCGATGACGCATCCGAAGACGCAGAGGGCCATCCCTTCGATCACGATCGACGTGGCGATCAGCCGCCGGGACCAGCCGATCGCCCCCAGAATGCCGATTTCGCGCGTCCGCTCCTGAATCGTGAAGATCAAAGTGTTCAGCACGTTGAGAATCCCGATGGTCACCGCGATCGCCGACGTGGCCAGGGATATGGCATTGAGAATCTTGATATAGCGGTCGTTGTGGAGCATTTCGCTCGTCATCGACGCCGACAGGGGGCCGAGCTTCTCGATCCGCTGCCGGGTGGCGACGATCTCGGCCGGCGGCATGTCTCTCGTCAGACTGGCGTGGAACATCGTGACCTGGTTGGCGCGATAGGACGCGTCCTGAAGATCGGCGAGCGGCACGATCACCAATCCGCGGTTGACCGCCGAGACGTAGCGCGTGATGCCGATAATCCGGAATGACTCCCCGAGGATCTCGAGCCGGTCGCCCAGCTGTTTGTTGAGCGCGCTCGCCACCACGTCCCCCACCACCGCAACGTGCCGCTCGCCGGAGTGCGGCAGTCTTCCGGCGGCGAGCGGCGCATGCTGCCAGAAGAAGCTCGTTTGCGGCCATCCGGTGACAATGATCTCGCGGTTGTGCTCCGACGGCGCGAACATGACGAGTTCCGGTGCCACACCGGTCACGCCCGGCACCCGCGCGATCCGCTGCCCGAGGCCGGCCGGCAGGAAGCCCCCGAACAAGTCGGCGGCGCCGCGCTGCATAATCGTCAGGTCGGCGCCGCGTTCGTCCACGCTGGCCTGCACGCTTCCGGTGACGCTGCGCGAGAGTGCCACGAGGGCAATGGCGCTGGCGACCGCCAGACCGATGCCGAAGGCCGAAAGTACAGAGCGGAGCGGCCGGCGCTGAAGGTTGCGCAGCGCCAGTTCAGCGAGCGTCATGTCGACCATTTCCCCTGTTCGATGCGGTCGCCGTGTCGGAGACGATTCTTCCGTCCTTCAGCCTTACGCATCGCGTGCAGCGCCGCGCCAAGTCCTCTTCATGCGTGACCAGAACGAGCGTCGTGCCCTCGCGCGCGCAGAGGCCGAACAGCAGATCGGCGACGTGCTCGCTGTTGGCGCGGTCCAGGTTTCCGGTCGGCTCGTCCGCCAGCAGCAGTTTCGGCCGGTTGACCAGGCTTCGGGCAATCGCCACGCGTTGGCGCTCTCCGCCCGACAATCTAAACGGCAGATGGTTCAACCGCCCGTCAAGCCCCACCATATCGAGCGCTTCCACGGCGCGCCGGCGCCGCTCCGCGATGGAAATGCCGTGGTCGAACATCGGCATCTCGACGTTTTCGACCGCCGTCAACGTCGGCAGCAGGTTGAATTCCTGGAATACGATTCCGATCTGGCTGCCGCGCAGCTTCGCCCAGCTCTTTTGCGTCGTGATGGGGACGCCGTTCCACGCGACCGTGCCGCTCGAGGCGACGTCGAAGCCGCTCAGCATGTTGATCATGCTGCTTTTGCCGCTGCCGCTGGGCCCGAGAATGGCAAGACATTCGCCCATGCCGATCGCCAGGTCGACCTTGTCCAGGGCGACGATCGCGCCCTCGTCGAAAATGCGGCTGACATTGGACAATTCGACAAGCGGCGGCGCGCTTCCCTGCCGGGGCGCGCCATTCTTCGCATCGATCGAGGCTGCTTCGTTCACCGACGATCCGCTCCTATTTGTTGCCCATCAAAGCGATAGCCGCCGCAAGATTGCCGTTCCGGCTCAGCAGAATCCGGTTGAACCTGTCGCGGACGCTTGCCGTCATGCTGCGGCCCTCGACGATCATGTCCACCGCCTTCCAATGATCCGGATCGGCCGCGCGAAGACGCCAAGTGACATGCATATCCCGCCCGCCGGCGGAACGAACGTCGGCGGTGGCAAGCTGGTCGCCGTCGTCCGCGATCCGCACGCCGAGGATCGCGAAGGGTGCGCCGTCGTAGTCGCGGATGCGGTCGACGCAGTCGGACGCCGTCTTCTTTGCGACCGCCGCCGCCAAGGCCATGCGCTGGCTCGCATTCAGCTTGGCCCAAACGTCGGGCAGCGCATCGGGCAGCATGGCATCGAAATCAAAAGCGCTGCCGGTCAATTCACCGCAACCCGCGGCGATTTGCGCAGCGTCGTCTTTGGCGAGAGCCTTGATCGACTTGGCCTTGGATTCCCAGCGTTCGACAAACGCGCGGATTCCGGGATCGACCTCGCATCGCGCTTCGCCGGCCGCGAGCGATGCAAATAGACAGCCCAGCACTCCAGCCACGACGATGCGCATGTTCGGTGAGCCCCCAAGGGCGCTCAACCTAACCGATTTGCGGCGAGGCCGAAAGTGTCACCCCCGGGCGCTTCGTCGCTCCGTCTAGTGCATCGGCCTCGCCTGCTCGCGCGACATCAGCATGGTCGCGAAGTCCTGGCTCTTCATCGGCCTGGCGAAGAAATAGCCCTGCGCCACGTCGTAACCCAGGCTGACCAGGGTCTGCAGGTCTTCGGCGGTCTCGACGCCTTCGGCTACCGCCGTCAAACCGAAGCCGTGCGCCAGATTGACGACCGTCTGGCAGACCGAACGCTTGCCGACATCGGTCGAGCAACCGTCGACAAAGCAGCGGTCCAGCTTCAGTTCGGTGAACGGCAATTCCTTCAGGCGGCCGAACGACGAGTAGCCGACCCCAAAATCATCGATCGAGACATGGACATTGTGCAGTCTGAGTTGAACTGCGATTTCGTGCGCCAGTTCCGGATCACTGACCGCATCATCCTCGGTGATTTCCACGATCAAGCCGGGAAACTGCGAATGCGCCGGCAAGTGCCTGCGCACGTTGTCGATGAAGTCGGGGATTTGCAGGATTCCGGCCGGAACATTGATCGCCACCCGCTTCGTCGCCCATTCTTCGCCGATCGACGGCCACACCGCAAAGCTCCACCAGTCCGCCAGCGAGCGGCGGACGACGAAATCGGTCAGCGGCCGGTAGAGCCGATCGCCGACCGGGGGCAGGAAAGCGGATGGTTGGACCAGGCCGCGCTCGGGGTGACGCAGGCGGACCAGTGCTTCCGCGCCGCATACCGTCATCGAGCTCAGGTTGATCTTCGGCTGGTACCACAGTTCGAGCCAGTTGTTGCGCAGCGCAACTTCCAGATCCCGGTCGCCGGTCACGATGCATGCGCTTTCGTCGATTTCCGACAGCCTTTCCTGCAATTCCTCAAGACGAAACGGTTTGTGGAGGAATGGCAGCATGGCAAGGCCGCGGCGCTCGCCAATCTTACGCGCCTCGTCCAGCGTGGCCATGTCGTGACCGCTGACCAGCAGGACATTTCCGCTGAAATGCGAGGCCGCGAGGCTGTGCATCATCTCGACCGCGTCGGACGACCCGAGCGAGAGGTCCAGGATGATGACCGCCGGCCTGAATAGGGTCTGCGCCGCCTCGACATCGGCCACCCGGCTGAATTCGTGGGGGATGAAACCGGCGCGGGCCACCGCCTTGAAGACCAAGGTGCGGAACTGGGGTTCGTCGTCGACGATGAAAGCGTGGCGCTCAGCGAGCGTCGGCTTGGATTGATTCTCGGCGTGCATACTCGAACTCCGTCAATGAGAAAGCTGCGATTTCATGGCTGCGCTCCGTCCCGCGGCAATAGCTGTTGCAGTGCCGTGCGAAGCGCTTCGGGGTGGAACGGCTTGCCGATTGAAAGATGGGAATCCTTCTGGAGGAATGCCTCCGCGTCCGCCCAGAAGGCGCCGCCGGCATGACCGGCTGTGCCGGCAGCGCGCCGACATCGACATAATGTCTGGCCGGTGCTTCGTCGCCCTCGCGCTTGCGCTGGTGATAGAAGGTGCCGTGAGTGTGGACGAGATGGAAGTCCTGCGAAAGTCCGCGCAGCGTCTCGGCGTGGCCGAGGAAGAGATAACCGCCCGGCACCAGCGAGCGCGCAATGCGGCATGAACCATTGCTGCTGGACCTCGTCTCGCGCAGCGCCCACTGGCCGCCTTCCTCAGCGCCGCGGGATTGAGATCGACGACGCGGATCGACACCTGCCACGGTGGGCGCTGCGCCGTCGCGCGCGTCAGCATCGCCAGGGTGTAGGGCTCCTCGCCCGACGACCAGCCGGCGGAGAGCAGCGAGAGCGGCTTGTTCGGCGCCCGCATGCGCTCGGGCAGCACGACTTCACTGAAGGCGCGGGACTGGTCGGCGTTGCGGAAGAAATAGGTCTCGCCGACGGTCAGCTCTTCGGCTAGCGGCCCCGCTTCCTCTTCCGCGGCGCCCGTCTCGAGCTGCTCCAAATACACTTCGACCGGCGTGCCGGGCGATTCCGCCCGGCGCCGCAGCACTTCGCCGAGGAAGCCGAGCTTGGCGTCGTCGAAGAACAGGCCGAAGCTCGCGGCGACGACTTCGCGGAAACGTTCCGGGCTGTCGGGGTCGAAGCGCACAGTCACGAGGGGGCCGTCTCCGTTTCGAGGATTGCGAAGATCTCGGCGGGCACGATGCGGGCGGCACGCAACACCACCATCAGCTCGCCGTCGAGGGAACCGATATCGCTCACGGCCTCGCACGAGGCGTCGCGCAGGAGGGGAGGCAGACGCTGCAGCATTTCGTCGGGCAGGACGCGGGCGCCGATGACGGCATCGACCGCAAGTCCGACGCGGCGCTGGCCGACGCGGGCGACCACGAGGCGATCAGGCAGTTCGGATTCCTTGCCGAACAGACGGGCGACGTCGATCACCGGCAAAGGCGCGCCGCGCACGATCGCCAGACCCGCGATGAAGTGGGGCGCGTCCGGCAGGGGTTCGACCGCCGGGAGGCGCATCGTCTCGATGACGTGCTCGATGGGAAGCGCGCAAAGTACGTCGGCCGCGCGGCAAAGAAGCGAGAAGCTCGCTCCGTTGCCGGCGGCCGCCGTGCCGCCTTTTGTTTCGTGACTATCGGACACACCCACCGCCTTGTCTGTGGCGCTTCTTCTGCTTTTATAAAGCGGTAATTTTCATAAATTCCGCCTGTCGAATTTCAGACTAACCTAAGCTTTCATAACGAAGTGTTGATGGTCGGCAGAAATTGCCGCTTAACGCGAGGTTTACCGACAATCGTCGGCGCAGCGCGACCAGGCCAAACTATTTCTTCACTAAGAGACAGCATTCTAGCGCCTTCCGACGGGATCAGGCCCGGAGCCGCCATTGAACGGCAGACGCGCAAGCACGAGTACCGCAGCCGCGGCGAGATCAAGCTGGTCTCGTCCTCGCGAGCGCGAAGCCGTGCGCCTCTTCATCCTCGATGCCGCGCACCGACTTGTCGAACTGAACGGCGAAGCGGCGCTGACCTTGAGTGCGGTCGCCAGCGAAGCGGGCATCGCCCGCGCCACGCTCTACGGCTATTTCGCAGGCAAGCGCCAGCTCTTGTCGCAGCTGAGCGGGGAGCCGCCGGAGCCGGAGATGTTCACGCAAGTGCCGGCCGAACCGGAAGCAGAAATTCAAACTTCGGTTGAGCCGGAAGTAGAGTCACCCCCGCCGACCGAGCCGGAAGCGGCGAACGAAGCGGCGGGCAAGACCGAAGTAGTCACCGAAACGCCGAGCGAACCGGAATCCGTGACGGAGTTACTTGCCGAGCCGGAAGCGGCGCCCGAAGCGCCAGACGAAATCCCGCCGTTCGCCGGCGCGCCGGCCGAAGTTGTTCCTCCGCAAGACGAACAGAAGATCGAAACCACCGCCGAGACGGCCCGCCCCGCCGCAGCGGGAGATTCCACCGACTATTCCGAGATGATGCGCAAGCAAGCCGCGGCGCTCGACGGGTTGGCCAAGCGGATCATGGTTCCCAAGACCGTGCTGAAGGAGGGAACCGCCGCCGCCATAGCGCGCCTCGAAACCCGGTTGCACGTCGTCGAACAATCCGTCGCGGATGTCGAAACGCGCCGCAGCCAGGACGCCGCGAACCTGGGTGAACGCCTCGCCGCGGTGAGCGATCCCGTGCAACGCTTCGAGGGGCGGCTCGATGCCCTGGAGAAACGCCAGCAGATGTCGCTCGCGGAGCTGCGCCTGGAGCTTCACAATCTGACGAGCCGGGTGGACGGTTTGGGAACGACGCCGCAGCCCGAGTCCGAACCCGCGACGGTTGCCGATTTCCAACCTTGGACGAATACGCCCGCATCCGAGAGCGCGGAACCGGACAAGCCCTCCGAGGAAAGCGGGCAACAGACTTATCTATCTTCCGCCCGCCGCGCGGCGATCGACGCGGCCCAGCAGCCGGTCGCGGACGAGGACGCCAAGACCGGCAAAGGATGGGCCTATTGGCGCTGGCTGGTAGCGGTCGTCGTCGTCGCCGCCGGGGGATTGGGCTTCGCCCTCAATATGCATACCGACGATGCGGTGAACGCTTCTCCGACAACCCAGCTTGTCTCCCAGATCGCCCGCCAGCCGCAAAAGCCAAGCCTGACCTCATTGGCCAGGGCGGGGAGCGCCAAGGCGCAATTGATCCTCGGGCTGAAGCTGCTCAACGGCACAGGCATGGCCATGCATATCGACAAGGCCGCCGGCTGGCTCGATCGCGCCGCGAACAAGGGCCAACCCGTGGCTCAGGAAATCCTCGGCGTCCTTTATCAGACGGGTACCGGAGTCGCCGCGGACGTGTCGAAGGCGGTCAAATGGTACGAGTCCGCCGCTGCTGCTGGCAATGTCAAAGCGATGGCCAACCTCGGCAAGGCCTATGGCGGCGGCTGGAGTGGTGGAACCGATCTTGCCAAGGCGGCGCAATGGTTCGCGCGCGCCGCCGCGTTCGGCGATGTCGATTCCGAGTTCGATCTCGCCATTCTCTACGAACGCGGCGAGGGCGTTCCGCAGAATCTGTCCACCGCCTATTTGTGGTACGCGATCGCGGCGGCCTCGGGCGACAAGGAAGCGGCATCCCAAGCCGGCATCGTCGCGGCGCGGCTTGCGCCTGCGGAATTGCAGACGGCGCAGAAGGCCGCGGCAGATTTCAAACCCGCGCCCATCAAGCACGCCGCCAACGACATTCCGTCGCTCGGCCCTGCACTGGCAATGAAATAGCGGCAGGCCGTCAGGCCTTGGCCGGCGCATCCCCCGCTTTCGGGTCAGGTCCGTAGGCGTTCGGTCCGACCGTGCCGGGCTGGACCCAGAAGTAAATCAGCGCAATCGACACCACGAGCCAAATGAGCCTGATCAGCCAGCCGACGGCGAGGAACATGTAGAGGAAAGCCAGTACGCCGAACAGACCGGAGATGGCGGTCAACAGCGCGATCACCTGCATGATGCCGCTGGCAATCGTCCACACCCAGATCAGCGAACCGTTTTGCCCGGTATCCTGGAGACGGCGCGCCCCCAGTCCCGTCATCGGCAGAAGCAGCGCCAGTCCGACGACCGCCTCGAGCAGGCCGGTGTGAACGACGGCGTCGATGATCGCAGCCGCGATATAGATGACGAACGTCGCGAGGACGAAGTACCAGAATTCCTGCCGGCGGACGCGCCCGTTGAGGTCGAAATAATGTTCGGTCAGGTTGCGGCGGAATACTTCGATGACGGCTTGTGGATCCATGGCAGTACCCCCAAGTGTGCAGGAACGCGCCATTCGACGGCTAGCACACAATCCAGCCGCAGCGCCAAACCGCTCGTCCCCCGGAAAGTGAGTCCCAAGTGAATCGCGGGCCGGGATGAGCTAAGAAGGGTTGCGACACTGTGTCAATGTTGGCGTGAGACTTGCGCACGCGTTATGAGACGGCCCATGGCAGCCAAGATATTCATCGACGGAGCGGCCGGCACGACCGGCCTCGAGATTCGCGAACGGCTGGCGGGTCGCGGCGATCTTTCGCTGCTGCATCTCGCCGATTCGGAACGCAAGAATCCCGTCGCGCGAGCCAAGGCCTTGAACGAGGCGGACCTCGTGATTCTTTGTCTGCCGGACGAGGCGGCCCGCGAAGCGGTGGCGCTGATCGAGAACCCGGCCGTGCGGGTGATCGACGCCTCCACCGCGCATCGGGTGGCGACGGGCTGGGTCTACGGCTTTGCCGAGCTGGAAACCGATCAACGCGCCAAGATCGCCGCCGCCAAACGGGTGAGCAATCCGGGCTGCTGGCCGACCGGCTTTCTGGCGCTGGTGCGGCCGCTGACCCGCGCCGGACTCATCCCGGCCGACTTCCCGCTGACCGTGAACGGCGTCTCCGGCTATTCGGGCGGCGGCAAGGCGATGATCGAGGAGTTCGAGAAGAAGGGCTCGGCCACGCAGACCGTGGTGCGCACCTATGCGCTGTCGCTCGCCCACAAGCATGTACCGGAGATGCAGGTGCATGCCAGGCTCGCCCATCCGCCGGTCTTCGCGCCGAGCGTGGGACGCTTCTACCGCGGCCTGATCGTGGAGGTGCCGCTGCAGCTTTGGGCCTTGCCGAACAAGCCGTTGGCCGCCGACATTCATGCGGTGCTTGAAGAGGCTTATCGGGGCCGGCCGCTGGTGGAAGTCGCCAGCTTGGAGGAGACGATGCAGCTCAAGACGCTCGACGCCGAGGCCTTGAAACTGACCAACCGCATGAAGCTGTACGTCTTCGGCAACGATAAGAATGGACAGGTGCGCCTCGCTGCCTTGCTCGACAATTTGGGCAAGGGCGCGGGCGGCGCGGCGGTGCAGAACCTCAACCTGATGCTGGGCCTTCAGGAGACGACGGGGCTGATGTGACGCTTACGCCTTGACCTTCACATAGGTCCCAGGTGCGTCGCCGAGGATTTTCAGCTTTCCGCCGCCGGGCTTTCGCGCCGGGATTTTCTTGCCCGATAGTTTCGCCAGCCATTTGTCCCAGTCGGGCCACCAGGAGCCTGGATGCTCCTTTGCGCCCGCCTGCCAGTCCTCGACGCTCGCGGGCAGCTTGTCGTTCGTCCAGTACTGATATTTGCCTGCGGCCGGCGGATTGATCACGCCGGCGATATGTCCCGATCCCGCCATGATGAAGCGCACCGGTCCTTTGAACAACTTGGTCGCCTTGTAGACCGAGCCGAACGGCGCGATGTGGTCTTCCTTCGCCGATTGCAGATAGACCGGCACCTTCACCTTGGTCAGATCGAGGGCGACGTCGCCGAATTTCATCTTGCCCAGCGCCAGCGCGTTGTCGCGGTAGCATTGCGAGAGATAGAACAGGTGCATCTTCTCCGGCATCCGCGTGGTGTCGGAGTTCCAGTACAGAAGATCGAACGGCGCCGGCGTCTTGCCCAGCAGGTAGTTGCTCACCACGAACGACCAGATCAGATCGTTGGCGCGCAGCATGTTGAAGGTGGTCGCCATTTTGCGGCCTTCGAGAAGGCCGCCGTCGGCTTCCATCTGTTCCTTGAGCGCCGCGAGCTGGGCATCGTCCACGAAGATCTTGAGATCGCCCGCTTCGCTGAAATCGACTTGCGCCGCCCAGAAAGTCGCCGAATGGACGCGCGTGTCACCGGTCTTGGCCATGTAGGTGAGGGTGGCGCCGAGCAGCGTGCCGCCGATGCAGTAGCCGACCACATTGGGATCGCGTACGCCGGTCGCCTTTTCGACGGCGTCGAGCGCGGCGAAAATCCCTTCGCGCATATAGTCTTCAAAGGATTTGCCGTTGAGCTTGTGGTCAGGATTGACCCAGGACACGACGAACACGGTATAGCCCTGGCCGACCAGCCATCTGATGAAGGAATTCTCGGGCCGCAAATCGAGGATGTAGAACTTGTTGATCCAAGGCGGGAGGATCAGCAGCGGCCGCTCGTGGACCTGGGTCGTCGCCGGCGCGTATTGCAGCAGTTCGAACAGTTCGCAGCGGAAGACCACCTTGCCGGGCGTGACCGCGATATTCTCGCCGACCGCGAAGGCATCGGCGCTCTGGCGGATCGCGAGCTGGCCCTGGCCGCGCTCCAGATCGGCGAGAAGATTGTCGAGGCCGCGCACCAGATTCTCGCCGTTGGTCTGCAGCGTGGCGCGCAGGACCTCGGGATTGGTCAGCACGAAATTGGTCGGCGCGATCGCATCGGTGAACTGCTTGGTGTAGAAATCGGCGCGCTTGCGCGTCGCCGGATCGAGGCCCTCCACGTTGGCGATGGTGGTTTGCAGCCAGTTCGCCGTCAGCAGGTACGACTGCTTGATGAAATCGAAAATCTGGTTTTCCTGCCAATCCTTGTCGCGGAAGCGCCTGTCCGTGGGCTTGGGCGCCGCCACCGGCGGCGGCGTTCCGCCAAGCATGCGTTGGGCCGCGGAATCCCACAGCACCATCGTATCGCGCCAGAGTTGGAACTGTGCCTCGACCAGGGCCGCCGGATGGGCTGCCATGCCGCGGGCCAGCGCCATGAATGCCTCCGTCAGGTTCAACGGATCGGCCGGAGCGTGGCCTTTTTCCAACTGGCGTTTGGCAAACTCCGCCAGGAGCCTTTGCGATTGGACGCCCACGCGCATCATGTTGCGGACGAATTCGGTGCCGTCGGCGATGGTGTAGGCGGGGGGTGCGTCGATTTTCGGGGCCGTTTTTGACGCTTTTCGTTCTGTTTTCCGCATTTGCGTGATTTACTGTCCCAACCGACTCTGGTGGCGCCTGTGCGTGCGCTGCAGCAATGTAGGCTGGCCGCGTAACCTTGTGCAAGTTTATGACAAGATTTCATGTGGTTGCGCGGCCTGAAATGCTTGGATCGCGTCCGGCGGCCCTGTATATGGGGGTGGGATGGCCGGCGCGGCAGAGGCGCGGCTGAGGAGTATTTCACGATGCTGGACGTTCACATCACGAAAACGGGCTCCTTGCGGCTCGCCGCGGTACTCGCCGTCGCGATAAGCGCAAACGCCTGTTCCAGCTTGCCAGACGTGCCTGACGTGCCGGATTGGGTCGATCCGACAACCTGGTTCGGCGACGACACGACGACCGTCGCGGAGCCGGATAACGGACAGACCGCCGCCGCGCAGCAGGACAATGGACAGGCAACCGCCGACCAACCGGCCAGCGGACAGACGCCCGATCTTGCGAGTCTGCCGGAAAAACCGACCGCGTCCTCCGAGGCCGATCAGCAGAAAGTTGCCGATTCACTTGCCGCCGATCGTGCTCACGCGAAATACAGTTCAGACGTTCTGCGTGGCGGCACCGAGGCCGCGGCGGCTCCCCCACCCGATGTCGGGTCCGAGCAGGTTGCTTCCGGCTCGGAAACGCTGCCGGTCGCCGCCGAGAGCAAACCGGCCGGACAAGGTTCGGCGCCGAAGCCGAGCACCGCGCATGTTGACCAATCCGTCGCTCAGGCGCCGAGCGGCCCGGTGATCCCCGGGAGCTTGCCGTCTGCGGGCCCGGCAACGCGGGTTGCCAGCCTTCCCGCACCCGAGCAGCCGGTCGCCGCCCCGCCTCCGGGCGCGCAGCCGGCGGTTCCGCCGACGCCGGCCGTTCCGGAACTGGCCGGTACGATCAGCCCTTCGGATGCGGCCCTCGGGTTCAAGCCTTCGCATGCCCCGCCGCTCGACGCGTCGGTTTCGCAGTTCGTCGCGCCGCCCATTTTGCAGCGCTATCAGTCCACGGCGGCGGGCGCCGGGCTGCATTACGGCAACCTTGTCGCGGTGAATCCGCCCCAGTCGGGACTTCACAAACCTCGCGGCGCCGCGAAGGGCGAGGGCGGGCCTGCAACCATGACAGGCGCGGTCGTCGCCAATCTGGACGCGCTCCAGCAGTCCGCGGGCACGCCGAGCGTCTATGCCAGTCCGCAGGGCCTACCGGCTACGGCGGTCGTCTTTTTCCCGGGCGATTCGGTCGCTCTGAACGCAGCGGCGCGGGAGCAGGTGAAGGCTGCTGCTGAGCAGTACAAGGCCAACGGCGGTCAGGGTTCTGTCCGGGTGGTAGGCCATTCCTCGAGCCGCACGCCCAACATGCCCCTGGAACGCCATTTGGAAGCGATCTTCACCAAATCGCAGGAGCGCGCCAACGCGGTGGCTCGGGAGCTCATCCGCGACGGCATCCCGGCCGCCAAGGTTCTCGTGGAGGCGGTAGGCGACAGCCAGCCCGTCTATTACGAGTCGATGCCGAAGGGCGAGGACGGCAATCGCCGGGCGGAGATTTTCCTCCAGGGCTGACGGCGGCATCACGGCATACCAGGAACGACCTGAAAGCCATTGACGCGGCGGATAAATTGCCACGATGCTGCAGGGCCGCGCTTTAAGGTTCCGGCCATGCAAAGCGAATTCCACCGCATCAAGCGGTTGCCGCCCTATATTTTTGAGGAAGTGAACCGCCTCAAGGCGCACGCGCGCGCGGCCGGCGAGGACATCATCGATTTCGGCATGGGCAATCCCGACATGCCGACGCCCAAGCACATCGTCGATAAACTGTGCGAAACGGCGCGCGACCCGAAGTCGAACCGTTATTCCGCCTCGCGCGGCATCAAGGGCCTGAGAAAGGCCATGGCCGGCTATTACCAGCGCCGCTTCGGCGTCAAGCTCGATCCCGACAGCGAGGTGATTGCCGCGCTCGGCTCCAAGGAAGGCTTCGCCAATCTGGCCGCCGCGATCACCGCGCCCGGCGACGTCGTGCTGGTGCCGAACCCGGCCTACCCGATCCATGCCTTCGGCTTCATCCTAGCGGGAGCCGCCATCCGCCATATTCCGGCGACCTCGCCTGAAGCCTATCTGAGCGAAATCGGCCGCGCCGCTCGCCATTCGGTGCCTTCGCCGCTGGCCCTGGTGGTGAATTATCCCTCCAACCCGACGGCGCAAGTGGTGGACCTCGATTTCTACAAAGAGGTCATCGCCTTCGCGAAGAAGCACGAGATGTGGGTGTTGTCGGACCTTGCCTATGCCGACATCTATTTCGACGACAAGCCGCCGCCGTCGATCCTTGAGGTCGAGGGCGCCAAGGACATCGCCATCGAATTTCAGTCCTTGTCGAAGACCTTCGCCATGCCGGGCTGGCGCATGGGCTTCGCCGCCGGCAACAAGCGGCTGGTCGGGGCGCTGATGCGCATCAAGTCTTATCTCGACTATGGCGCCTATACGCCGATTCAGGTCGCGGCCACCGCGGCGCTGAACGGTCCGGCGGAATGCATCGAGGAGATACGTGCCATCTACAAGTCGCGCCGCGACGTGCTGGTGGACAGCATGGGGCGTGCCGGCTGGCAGGTTCCGTCGCCGCCCGCCTCGATGTTCGCCTGGGCGCCCATCCCGGAACAATATCGCGAGCGCGGATCGATGGAATTCGCCAAGCAGCTTCTCATCCACGCCAAGGTGGCGGTCTCGCCCGGCATCGGCTTCGGCGAATACGGCGAGGGCTATGTGCGCATCGCGCTGGTGGAAAACGAGCACCGTATCCGCCAGGCCGCGCGCAATGTGAAGAAGTTCCTCTCGCTCAGGATCAACGAGCCGGCCACGCTGGAATCTGCAAGATGAGCAGCCCCTTCAAGATCGCGATTGCGGGATTGGGCACGGTCGGCGGCGGCGTGGTCAAGGCGCTGCAGATGCACGGCAGGGCGCTCAACGACCGCGCCGGCCGCGCGCTCGAGATCGTCGCCGTGTGCGAGCGCGACGAATCCAAGAAACGCAGCTTCGAGTTCAAGAATTGGATGAGCGACGTGCACGCCTTCGCCAAGATCGAGGCCGACGTCATCGTCGAATTGATCGGCGGGGAAAACGGGCCGGCGCTGACCCTGGTTGAGGAAGCCTTCAAGGCGGGCAAGCATGTGGTGACCGCCAACAAGGCGATGATGGCGCGCCACGGTGCCCGGCTCGCGGCGCTGGCGGAGGAGAAAAAACTCGCACTCAAATTCGAGGCGGCGGTCGCCGGCGGCATCCCGATCGTCAAAGCGCTGCGCGAGAGCCTGATCGCCCATGGCGTGGTCGCCGTGCGCGGCATTCTCAACGGCACCTGCAATTACATCCTGACCCAGATGGAATCCACGGGCCGTTCTTTCGACGAGGTCCTCAAGGAAGCGCAAAGGCTCGGCTATGCCGAAGCCGACCCCACCTTGGACATCGGCGGCGGCGACACCGCCCATAAGCTCGCGCTTCTGGCAGGCCTGGCCTTCGGCACCGCGCCCGATCTCGACAGCATGCCGGTACAGGGCATCGCCCACATCATGCCGGAGGACATCGCGTTCGCACGCGAGTTCGGGTACCGCATCAAACTTCTGGGGATTGCGAAAAAGACGCCGCAGGGAATCGACCAGCGCGTTCAGCCCGCCATGGTCAGCGCCGGTACGCCGCTCGGCGACGTCGACAGCGTCTTCAACGCCGTGGCGGCGGACACCGGTGCCGCTGGGCAATTCTTTTTCGAGGGCCGCGGAGCCGGCGAGGCGCCGACTGCCAACGCTGTCATTGCCGATATCATCGATATTGCGCGCGGTAACATCGGGCCGGCATTCGGAATTCCCGAGCGCTCGCTGGTACCGCTCTCACCGGCTCCCCGGGGTAGCGCGTCCTCGGCGTTTTACCTACGCTTCCAGGTGCTGGACGTGCCCGGAGTGCTGGCGGAGATCGCGGGACATCTGGCCAAGTGGCGCGTTTCGATCGAAAGCATGATCCAGCGCGGGCGCGCCCCGGGAGAGGCCGTATCGATCGTCATGATCACGCACGAGACAACCCAGGCGGCGGTCGAAAACGCTTTGAAGACGATCTCCGCTTCGGACAATATCGTCTCGCCTCCGTGCATGATTCCCATGGAAGCGGGATGAAGTCCGCACCGAGCCCACTAGGGGGTTCCGCGGCCCAGCGCGGCGCGTTCGGCGTTTCGCGGTCCTTTTCGGGACGGCGGTGGTCCATTGCGGATAGCGACGAGGATGCCGTTCGCGCCATGGCCGCCGAGCACGGCATTCCGCAGGTGCTGGCGCGCATCCTCACTGTGCGCGGAATTTCGGCGAACGACGCTGCAGGCTATCTCAACCCGACCTTGAAGCGCCTCCTTCCCGAGCCTTTGACCCTCAAGGACATGGACCGGGCGGTGGCGCGCGTCCTGGCCGCGATCCAAGGCGGCGAGCGCATCGCGGTGTTCGGCGACTACGACGTAGACGGTTCTTGCTCGGCGGCGCTGCTATACGAATTCCTCTCGGCGGTCGCCGCGCCGCCGCGCGTCTATATTCCCGACAGGATGACCGAAGGCTATGGTCCCAACGCGCCCGCCTTGCGGCGGTTGAAAGAAGAGGGCGCGGGGCTGGTCATCACCGTCGATTGTGGTGCGGGTGCATACGATGCGCTCTCGGCGGCGCGCGAGGCGGGTTTGGACGTGATTGTGTTGGACCATCACGCCGTCGAGCGCGAGCCGCCGGCCTTGGCGCACGTCAATCCCAACCAGCCGGGAGATACCTCCGGTCTCGGCCATGTCTGCGCGACGGGGATTGTGTTTCTGTTTCTGGTCGCGTTGAACCGCGCGCTGCGCGGCGCGGGGTTCTATTCGGGCAAGACCGAACCCGATCTGCGCGACGCCCTCGATCTCGTTGGCCTCGCGACGGTCTGCGATGTCGTGCCGCTCGTCGGCGTCAATCGCGCCTTCGTACAGGGCGGCTTGGCAAGGCTCGCGAAGCTGGAGCGGCCGGGCCTTGCCGCGCTCGCTTCGGTCGCGGGCATCGCGCCGCCGTTCACTCCGTATCATCTGGGATTTGTCCTGGGACCGCGGATCAACGCGGGCGGGCGCGTCGGGCGCTGCAGCCTTGGCGTCGATCTGCTTACGGCGACAGACGCAGCCTCCTCCGAAGAATTCGCCGCGGCGCTCGACACTCACAATCGCGAGCGTCAGGCCATCGAAAAAATCATCTTGGACGAAGCAATCGCGAAGGCGGCGTCGCAGGACAATTCGCCGTTCCTGTTCCTGGCGGGCGAGAACTGGCATCCCGGCGTCGTGGGCATTGTGGCAGGCAGGCTTAAGGAGCGCTTCGCCAAACCGGCATTCGTGGCGGGCTTCGAAGGCGGCCTTGGTCGCGGCTCGGCGCGTTCGGTGGCGGGCGTGGACATCGGCGCCGTGATCCGCGCCGCGCGCGACGCCGGAACGCTGGAGGCTGGCGGCGGTCACGCGATGGCGGCCGGCTTCTCGTTGCGCCCCGAACAGTGCGATCCGTTCCGCGCCTTCCTGGCGGCGGAGTTCGCGAAACATCCCGATGTTTCCGCGCTGTCGGCAAGCCTCGTCGTCGACGCTATCGTCTCGCCGGCCGGTGCGAGCGCGTCTCTGGCGGGCGACATTGCCCGCGCCGGTCCCTTCGGAGCCGGAAACCAGGAACCCCTTCTCGCGATGCCGGACGTCCGGGTGGTTTTCGCCGACACGGTGGGCAAGGACCATGTGCGGCTCAGGTTGGCCGGAAGCGACGGGGCGCGGCTCGACGCCATCGCATTCCGCATCGCCGAAACCGACTTGGGCCGCGCCTTGCTGGGCGCGCGCGGCGCGCGAATCCACGTCGCCGGGCGGCTGCGCGCCGAGGAATGGAACGGGCGCGCGCGGGTCCAGCTCCACCTGGACGACGCCGCGCCGGCCGGCGTTTGATCGCGCTTGCCAAGGCTGTTTAGAGGCCTTATAGCCGCGCGGTCCCGCGCCCTTCGTCTATCGGTTAGGACTCAAGATTTTCAATCTTGCAAGAGGAGTTCGACTCTCCTAGGGCGCGCCAGCCTTCGCTCGCGGCAGCCGGTTCGGAATTCATAACGGCGATTCAGACGGCGGGAAGCGCTCAGTTCCCCGTACTGAGTGAGGCGAGCTTCTGGAAATCGACCTGCTTCAGCGTGTTGGTGAGGAAGTCCATGTCGACGCCGTTTCCGTGCACCGTCACGTTGAAGCGATTGCCGGCGATGATGTCGACCTCGCCGCTCTTGTCGCGGTTATCATATTGCTCGTGAACGAGTTGCCCGTTCACATGCGTGGTGCGCTCGTAGCCGGTATCGGTTTCCTTTTCCTGGTTCGGATCGAACTTCGTCGCAAGTCCCGCCAGCCCCGACAGCGAGCCCATGTCGGTGATCTCCACGGTCACGTTGTTGCCGTTGCCGTCGCTATAATGGCCGGTGGCCTTGGCCGCGGAAATGCCCATCGCCTCGTTGGTTTCGCCCGAGGCGTCGTCCCGCTTCATGCCGGGAAGCGACTCCGGCAGCATCGCCTTGAGCGCGCGGAAATCGACGGGCTTGACCTTGCTGCCGCCGGTGACGACCGTGCCGATGGCGCCGAGCGCGGTTCCGACGTCGACCGTCTTGGCGCCCGCCGCATTCGGATCGGCGCCGGAGGCGCGCGCCGCTTTCTCCGCTTGATCGGCTTGCTGCCCCATTTTCTCGAGGGCCTGGAGAGAATTGGCAACGCGCTGGCGGTCCGCGTCGGACTTGCCGCCGAAGATACCCGACAGCAAGGCGACCGCGCCCTTGTCCGAGGAATCGCCCGCCGGCCCGGTGAGCGAAGCGCCCGACCCGTATGAGCCCAAGCCCACCATTGCCCCGCCCATGACGGCCCCGCTGATCATGCCGATGACCAGATACAGCACGATGGCGCATACGCACAGAACGCCGGTGTAGGCGATCGCCTTGTCCTTCGGGCTGCGCATCAGCACCGGTAATCCGAGATAGAGCAGATAGAGTCCGTAAAGTCCGGCGATCAGTCCGATGAAGGCGAGCGACGGAAGAATCTGGAACACGCCGGCAATCCAGGCGGGCGTGTAGCTGTAGGCGGACACCTTCAGCGCGCGCATGGAATCCTTCTGACCGCCGAAGGTGGGCGCCAGCGCATCGGCAAGGAACGCGAGGACCCACACGCTGACGAAAGTCAGCGCATACATCACGACCGCCATGATCAAGCCCGAGACGATCGGCGCCCGATAGGTTCCGAGAAACGGAATGCTGACGCCGACGACCGAGCGGCCGATGAAGCCGGCGATCGCTCCGATGGCCGCGAGCGGGGCGACATATTGGATATAGATCGCGGACGGCGAAGACTCTTCGGCCTCGATGGCCAGCCACTCCTGCGCCGGCGTCAGGATGATCGCCTTCACCCGGGCAATCAGGCCCGGCGTGATGATCTTCTTGGCGAACTCCGGCATGCCGGCCCCGCCGCCCGGAGGCGGCGAGGCGGTCGTCATGGCGGCGCCGCAACTCGCGCAGAACTTCGCGCCATCGGCGTTGGGTGCAGAGCATTTTGGACAGTTCATGGGGAAGCTCCTGCTCGGGGTGGGATTCTCGCTGGCTGATTCCTTAGCAGAATATGGCAAACGGCGCTCAATTCTAGAAATGTGGCGGACGGGTGCAAGCAAACGAACCCGCCCAAAAGTGCGAATCCCCCCGCGGCCGAACCACGCCGGCTCATCGGTTCAAAGTCTTCATGTAAACCATTGTAATATCTAGATTATCGCTATATCGCTCCATGGGTCGGTGGATGCGCCGGCGCCCCGTACAGGGCCGGTGCGACCGCAATCCGCCGCCGCCTGTCTTGGAAAATTTCATTTGGCGGCGTTGGGTGGTATCAATTCCCCGGCGCAATCTTGCGCGTCTCTCGTTCGTACAAAGACGTTGTACCGGCCAGCCGCGGGCGGCCGGATTCCGCGTCACTCGGTGAAGGATGTTCATGTCCAATTCCAACGAAAAATCCGATTCCGCCCGCCGCCGCGCGCAGAACCATTTCACCGCCTCCGAACAGCGCGACACGCTGGTACGCCGGGAAATCGACAAGGAACGCGCCGCAGGCAACGCAAAAATCGCAAAGCTGAAAGCGTTGCGCCTCGCCAAGGAAGCGGCCGACGAGGCCGAGGCCGCCAAGCTTGCGGCTGAAAAGAAGCTGGAAAAGGACGCCAAAGCGCGCGCCAAAGCGGCACCCCGCCGGAAACAGCCGCCTGCCGCCTGAGGGCCCCGATTGTGCTTTGGTAAATAGGCGTCTATACGCATCCGGAACCCGATGACAAAGGACCCATCGATGACCATCGGAACAGTGAAGTTCTTCAACGTCTCCAAAGGTTTTGGCTTCATCACGCCGGAAGACGGCGGCAAGGACGTATACGTTCATGCTTCCGCGGTCGAAGCGGCGGGAATGAAGAGCCTGGCCGAAGGGCAACGCGTGTCGTTCGACATCCAGCCGGATGCGCGCGGCGCAAAAGCGGCCAATCTGAAAGCCGTTTGATCCGGTTTCTCCAGACAAGCCCGCAAAGATTGCGTCGCTGTAGCCTTCGGCTCCGCGCGATGCTCACGCGTCGCTTGGCCGGGATAACGGCCGATTTGATTTCCACTGATTGAGTCCAGACCCTAGTATGCCGCCAGATTCGCGCCTAGGAGCAGCCATGTCCCGCCTCGACGAAGAAGACGACGACAAGAAAGAGATCGATCTGCCGGAACCGCCGTCCTCGCAGGTGCAAAAGGCGCTGTTCAAGTCGCGCACCGTGCTGATCTTCGGCGACATCGACATGAAGATGGCCGAACGGGTCAGCGCCCAGCTCCTGGCTCTGGCCTGCGAAGGCGAGGGCGACATCCGCGTCATCGTCAATTCGCCCGGCGGCCATGTGGAGTCCGGCGACACGATCCACGACATGATCCGTTTCGTCGGCCCGCGGGTGAAGATGATCGGCACCGGCTGGGTGGCCTCCGCGGGCGCGCACATCTATCTGGGAGCGACGCGGGAAAACCGCTTCTGCCTGCCCAATACCCGTTTTCTGCTGCACCAGCCTCTGGGCGGCGTGCGCGGGCAAGCCTCGGACATTTCCATCGAGGCGGAAGAAATCCTCAAGATGCGCGAGCGGCTCAATCGCGTCATTGCGCGCGAAACCGGACAGTCCTTCGAAAAGGTGGTCGCCGACACCGAACGCAATTTCTGGATGGGCGCCGAGGAAGCGATCGCTTACGGGCTGGTCTCCAGGATCGTCGCCAGCGCGCGCGAGGTGTGAGCGCGGTCATGCCCTGGTGGCGCGGGGCGGTCGTCTATCAGGTCTATCTGCGCAGCTTCTGCGACGCCAACGGCGACGGGCAAGGCGATTTCGCCGGGCTGATCTCGAAGCTCGATTACGTCGCGGGGCTGGGCGTCGACGCGATCTGGCTGTCGCCGATCCATCCTTCGCCCAATCGAGACTGGGGTTACGACGTTTCGGATTACAAGAACGTCCATCCCGATTACGGCCGGCTTGGCGATTTCAATGCGCTGCTCGCTGCGGCTCACGCGCGCGGCCTGAAGATCATCCTCGACGAAGTGCTGTGCCACACCTCCGACGAGCATCCCTGGTTCGCCGACAGCCTGGCCAGGGGCGTGAAATCCGATTGGTACGTCTGGGCCAATCCGAAGGCGGACGGCAGCGCGCCGAACAACTGGCTGTCGGCGTTCGGCGGACCCGCTTGGTCCTATCGGCCCGAGCGCCGTCAGCATTATCACCACAAATTCCTGCGCCAGCAGCCCAAGCTGAACTGGCGCAATCCCGAGGCGAAAACGGCGGCGCTCAAGGTGCTGGATTTCTGGCTCGCGCGCGGCGCGGACGGTTTTCGCCTCGATGTCGCCAATGCCTATCTCCATGACCCGACCTTGGCCGACAATCCGCCCACTGCGCCGGAAGAACGCACGCCGGCAATTTGGGCCGATGCGTCCGAGCTGCAACGGCATCTGCACGACTGCAACCTGCCGGAAAATATCGATTGCCTCGCCGAAATCCGCCGCACGGTCGAGCGTCACGCCGGGCGTTTCGTCTTCGGCGAATTCTCCGAAGGCTACGAGCGGGCGGGCGCCTACGCCGCGCCGGACGAGGGGCTGCACGCCGCCTACACCTTCTTCATGCTGCGGGCGAAGAAGCTGTCGCCGGATTTCGTCAAAGACAATTACGCGCTGCTGGCGCCCCATCCGCGCCACTGGCCATGCGTTTCTTTCAGCAACCACGACATCGTGCGCACGGTCACGCGATTCGGCGGAGGGGCGGACGGCGACCCGGCCTTAGCGAAACTGCTGCTGGCGCTGCTCTTTTCCATCAAGGGCACGGTGCTGCTTTACCAGGGCGAGGAGTTGGGCCTTCCCGAAGTGGCGTTGCGCCGCGACGAGCTCAGAGACCCGGTAGGCGATCTCTATTATCCCTTGTTCAAAGGGCGCGACGGCTGCCGCACGCCGATGCCTTGGGATGCCGCTGCGCCGAACCTCGGCTTCACCACGGGGGCGCCGTGGCTGCCGCTAGGAAAAACGCATCGCGCTCTCGCCGTGTCGATGCAGGAAAACGACGCGGCATCGCCCCTCAATCATGCGAGGCGGTTCTTGTCGGCGCGCAGAGAGAGCGCGGCGCTGCGCCTGGGCGAGATGGAATTCGCCGAGGCGCCCGCTCCGGTGCTCGCTTTCCTGCGCGCGCATGAAGGCGAACGCGTGCTGTGCGTCTTCAACATGAGCCGCGAGAAAGCAGAATTCCGCAGTGACCTGCTTTCCGGCGCGACAGCTCTGCCACTTGGATGCGGCGAGGCATCGCTGACGGGTATGGCGCTTAGCCTTGCGCCGCTAGCGGCCTGGTTTGCGCGACTGTGAGGCCTCGAAGGCCTTGAGCGCCGCCTCGATCGGCAGCAGCACGCATTTATGCCGGCTCGGATAGCGCACGACATCGCCGAGGACCGCATAAGTCGCGAACGGATCGGCGGGCGGTTTGCCACCCGCCAGCATCGCCGCAACCTCGGCCTTCAACCTCAACAGGTCAGCATAGGTGCAGCCGGGCACGGTGGCGAGGATGGAGGCCGAGGCCTGGGCCAGCACGCAGGCCCGCGTCTCATGCGCCATTTGCGCGATACCGCCGTTCTCGATGCGGAGATCCACGGTGGAACGGTCGCCGCAGGCAGGATTGTGCTCGCTGCCCGTCCCGTGCGGTTTGCTGAGGCGGCCGGCACCCTTGGCTTCGGCGGCCAGCCGCAAGACGTCCAAGCTGTAAAGTGGATCGCTCATCGGTGGCACTAAGCGCGTTTCGCATCGCGCGGCAAACGCATGCGGACGCGCAGTCCGCCCTTGGGACGGTCTTCCAGGACGACCGTGCCGCCATGGCCTTCGGCGATGGCTTTGACCAGCGTCAAGCCCAGGCCCGATCCGCCGGTATCCGCATTGCGCGAACCTTCGAGGCGGACGAAGGGCTCGAACACGCGGCTGCGGTCTTGTTCGGGAATGCCGGGACCTTCGTCCTCGACGACGATCTCGTAAGCCTCGGGAGTTTCCTGAAGCGCTACGTCCGCCTTCTTGCCATAGCTCACCGCGTTCTCGATCAAATTGCGGACGGCGCGGCGGATCTCGTTCGAGCGGCATTGCAGCGGTGCCGGATCGTGTCCCGCCCAGCTGACCGGCTCGCCCAGATCGTCAAGGTCGGCGCACAGGCTTTCGACCAGCGCCGACAGGTCGACCTGGCGTCGCGATTCACCGCCCGCGCCGCGCGCCGCCGACAAGACGGCCTCGGTAAGGTCCTGCAGCTCATCGAGATTCTTCTGCAGCCGCTCGCGCATTTCATGGTCCTCGACGAACTCGATGTTGATGCGCATGGCGGTGATGGGGGTGCGCAGGTCGTGGCCCACGGCGGACAGAAGCTGGCGCTGGCTTTCGAGCGTGCGCGAGACCTGGTCGGTCATGGCGTTGAAGGCGATGGCGGCATTGCGGATGTCGTCGGGTCCGACCTCGGGCACGCGCGGCGCCGCCCCGCCATGCGCCACGACGGACGCCGCTTGCGCCAGCTCAGACAAGGGCCGCGCCACGCGCCGCGCCGCGTATGCGGCGGCCGCCGAAGCGACGACAACGGCGACAATGGCGGCCAGAAGCACTTCCGCCGGCCAGGGCGCCCTCGGCGGCTGGAAGAACGTCGCCACGAGTTGCGTGTTGCGCACCACCGGCATTGTGATCTCGACCGCAGTTGATTTGCGCGTGGAACGGCGACGACCTCCTTCCGGATCATCGGCGGGCGCGGCTTCAAGGAAACGCACGGTCACCGGCAATTTCGCCGATTTGGCCGGAAGCATCGCCTTCAGCCTCGCCGCCAACGCCGCTTCTTGGACGGTCATCGGTTGGATGGCGTCCTTGCCGGTGCGGATCTGGAATTGCCACAGATTGCTGGCGAGCGCATGCGTCGCGGCTTGACGCGCTTTTGGGGGAATGGAGCTCATCAGCGTGGCGACCGATGCCGCGCGGTCGAGCAGCCGTTCGGTTTGCGCGCTTTCGTTGAGCCGCATTCGGCCCAGTTCGAACCATACGGCGACCACGAGGTTAGACGCCAGCACCGCCACGGACGTGACGATAACGAGCTGCATGCCCAACGTCCGCGGCCACAACTTCATTCCGTCACCGGATCTACGGCGAAGATGTAGCCGCCGCCCCAAACGGTCTTGATGTAGCGCGGGTTTTTAGGATCGGGTTCGATCTTCTTGCGCAGGCGGCTGACGTGATTGTCGATCGAGCGGTCGAAGAGGTCGGCGTCGCGCCCCTTGGTGAGGTCGAGCAGCTGGTTGCGCGTCAGCGCGATCTTGGGACGTTCGAGCAGCGCGCTGAGCAGCCGGAACTCGCCGCTGGACAGCGGCATTGCGACGCCGTCCTGTCCGATCAGCTCGCGTTGGCCGGTATCAAGCGTCCAATCGCCGAAGCGGATGCGCGCGGCCGTCGGCGGCTTCTGGCGCGGCGGCAAGGCCTGCGTGCGGCGCAGCACGGCCGCGATGCGCGCGATCAATTCGCGCGGACTGAAGGGTTTCGGAATGTAGTCGTCGGCGCCCATTTCCAGGCCGATGATGCGGTCGACTTCCTCGCCGCGCGCGGTGAGCAGGATCACCGGCGTCTGCGAGGTCTCGCGGATCGACCGGCAGAGGCTCAGCCCGTCCTCGCCCGGCATCATGATGTCGAGCACGACCAGATCGATGGCCGAGGATTTCATAACCTTGCGGGCTGCGGAGGCCTCGGCCGCAGTGGTGGCGCGATAGCCGTGCTCGCGCAGATATCTGCCGAGCGGCTCGCGGATGTCGCGGGCATCCTCCACCACAAGGATATGCGGTTTCGATTCGTCCTTGGGCATAGTGGGAAACTCTAGCATGGCTCACTGTGCAGCGCCCGTTTTGGCGCCGCAAACGCCAATTGCCGCAAAGTTTGTCGAACCGGAAGCCCCACTGAAACTTTGCGAAGGATAATTCTTGTTCCGGTAATGTTCTGCGACAGAAAGAGGGTTAATTCGCGGGCACCGATTTGAAGGGGAGCCTTTCATGAAAACGAGTCTGAAGATCGCCCTGATTTTGGGTGTCGCGTCCGTCGTGGCGGGTGGCGGCCTTGCTTTGGCGCAGATGGAAGGTCCGCAGCCGCCGGACGGACCGCTACAAGGGCTCATGCGCAGCCATGACCGCCTGGCCGACAGGCTGCTCGCCGAATTCGATCTCAATCACGACGGCAAGGTCAGCCATGACGAGATGAACCGGACGCTCGGCGCGCGCTTTGCGGCCGCCACCCATCATGCGCCCACGATGACGCTGGATCAGTTCGCCGCCCTTCACCAGGCCGGGTTCCGCCAGCATACGGCGGAGATGTTCCGGCGACTCGACTGGAGCGGCGACGGCAGGCTTTCGCTCGACGAATATGCCGGCCCGCAGCGCGCGCGCTTCATGGCGATGGACGCGGACGGGAGCGGGACGGTGTCCTGCGCCTCGCCGTCGAGTTACCTCTCTGCCCGTAACCCGGGGAAGGGCGGCAATCCGCGCCGCTCGTTCGGATCGCGCGGTAGTTTCGGACTGGCGGGGTTCTGCGCCGACAACGATCTCAACAAAGACGGCAAGGTCACGCGCGCCGAGTTCGACAGCGCCGTCGGCAAGCGCTTCGCGCTCGCCGCCAACGGCGCGGCGACGATGAACGCGGCCCTGTTCGCCAGCGACCTGGACCGGCGCTACAGCGATCGCATCGCCAGTATGTTCAAACGCCTGGACAAAGACAGCGACGGGTCGCTGACTCTGGCCGAATTTGCCTCGGGCGATTTGAAACTGTTTGCGCGCCTGGACAAGAACAGGGACGGCGTGATTACCGCGGACGAGATGAGGCCGCATTTTCGCGCGAGGGGCGACCGCGGCGGTAAGGACCAGCCGGAGCCGGCGTCCGATTGACCGCCCCCGTAGGTGATTGCCGGTGAAGGGATCAGCGGTTCGCCCTCAAGGCAAGGAGAGAGCAAAAATAAGAAGTAGAATCAAACATCTACCTATGATTGCAGGTTTACGACAAGTCCGCGACAGTTTGGCTTCACCTCAGAACTCAACTGTGTTAACCTTATTTTTACCATTATGAGTTTGGGGCGTGGGATGGATACAAGCGTCATGGCTTCTCCGACTGGAGATGCCACTCAGGAGATTGTCGGCCAGGTCAAGTGGTTCGATCTCGCCAAGGGCTATGGGTTCATCAAACCGACAAGTGGCGTGCAGGGGGACATCCTCCTGCACCAGACCTGCGTGCGACAATCTGGCTTCAAGGCCGCCTATGAGGGCGCGCAGGTCGTCTGCGAAGCGATCCTAGGGCCCAAAGGGCTGCAGGCCCGCAGGCTGATCTCGCTCGACAACTCGACCGCGCAGCTGAACGAAGCCGTGCAGCAGCGCACGGCGCGTTACATCGCCGAACCGCGCGGCCCGGCCTTCGATGCGACCGTGAAATGGTTCAACCGCGGCAAGGGCTATGGCTTCGTGTCGCGCGGCCCCGACACGCCCGACGTCTTCGTTCACATGGAGACGCTCAGGCGCAGCGGCATCCGCGAACTGCGTCAAGGCCAACGGGTGCGCGTGCGGGCCGGCGACGGGCCGAAGGGCGAATTGGCCGCTGAAATCACGGTGCTCGACGCCTGAAGGGACCTTCGGCCGTCTTGCCGTGCGCAGCGCGCGCGGTAGAGTGACTGCATGCGTCCGCTTCTCGCCGCGTTTGCCGTGTGTGCCTTGCTGGCCGCCTGTTCGCACGGTGAGTCGCAAGCTGGCCTGCCGACCGCGAAAATTGTGATCGACACGCACCAAGGCCCCGCGACGTTCAAGGTCGAGCTCGCGGCCGACGACGCCTCGCGGGAAAGGGGACTGATGTATCGCACGACGCTGGCGCCCGATGCCGGCATGCTGTTCGAATTCTCCAAGCCCGCCCAGGTCGTCTTCTGGATGAAGAACACGCCGCTTTCGCTCGACATGATCTTCATAAAGCAGGACGGGACCATTTCCACGATTGCCTCCGACACAATTCCCTATTCCGAGGACAACGTCCCCGCCAGCGAGCCGGTGCGCGCGGTCCTGGAAATCGACGGCGGGCGCGCCGCGGCGCTGGACATTCAGCCGGGGGACAGGGTCCATGGGGCGATTTTCGGCAACGCTCCGTGAAGGTTTCGGGGCTAGATGGGCAGGGACGGGTTGAAGACATGGCTCACTTTCGTGTACGGCCTGTCTTGAGAGCGCAAGAACCGCTCTTACGGGGCGTGGCGCAGCCTGGTAGCGCATCTGCTTTGGGAGCAGAGGGTCGCGTGTTCGAATCACGCCGCCCCGACCAGCCTTCGCTCGCGTAAGCGTGGGAAGGCTGCCACGGCGAAGGCCCGAAGGGCGAAGACGGGCTGGTTGGCGTGAGCTA
>Ga0182027_10000958_pt1 | contig 48703 bp, 44 predicted proteins | sample 712E1DmetaG_FD_121300 | JGI IMG/M metagenome (GOLD analysis project Ga0182027, IMG submission 121300) | Permafrost microbial communities from Stordalen Mire, Sweden - 712E1D metaG (Illumina Assembly) | ecosystem: Environmental > Terrestrial > Soil > Wetlands > Permafrost | place: Sweden...
GGCTGCCCCACCACGGGGCACCCGGGCTATCACCGACCCGGTGGCCGGGTCGTGGACGGGGCCGGTGTGCTCGGGGTGGACCTCGACCGGACGGCCGTCGATCCAGTGGCTCAGGATCGGAGGGCCCACGTATTCGACCGAGTCGGGTACCTGCGTAGTCACGATTGGTGCCTCCGTGGCTGCTGTCTTGGCGGACTCAGACTGTCCGCACGTCGGGGTTCGGAAGGACGATGTCGCGTATTGCGGCCTGCAAGTCGTGGTAGGCCTTGATGAAGCTGCGGAGCGTGCGAACGGTGGCGCCGTACGTGTCGAACTCGGCGGGCGTCAACCCGTCGGGCTCGAAGGCGCGCCGGAAGTCGGGGAGCTTGTCCCGGAGCTCCGCCAGAATGGCCGGGTCGACGGGTAGGTCGATCCGGGAGACCGGCTCGATGCCGCTTCGGTTGAATCGGACCTGCCAGGCATACGGAATGGTCATGCTGACCTCTCCGCCGACGAGCTCGGTCCAATGGAGGTGGTGGCGGTAGGCCGCTGCGAGCATGCGGCTGCGGTAGCCGCGCTCCTTGAAGATGCCGTACGTACGCTTGAAGACGGCAATCCCGGCCCAGTCCAGGGCGGCTGGGTTCAGGGACAGGCCGTCGCGATCGACCAGGGCCTTCAACCAATCGTCGAGGCGGCCGATCATGAGGGTGACGATGGGCGCCAGCTTCCGCGGATCTCCCCCACCCGCTGCGAGCCGGTCCAGTCCGCGTTCCACCGCTTCCGCGGCAGCCAGCGCCTGCGGGACCGTGAACGAGACGGTCGCGTTGATGTTGACTCCGCGGGCCGTAGCTTCCTCTATCGCGAGTATGCCGGCCGCCGTGACGGGGAACTTGACCTGGAGGTTCGGGGCCAGGCTCGCGAAGCGGACGGCCTGCTCGACCATCCGGGCCGGATCGCGGTAGTTGGCCGGGTTGACTTGAACCGACAGCCAGCCTTTTCGGCCCGACTCTCGGGCGTGCACGGGAGCCAGTTGCGCCGCCCCGCGGACGGCCATCTCCTCGATGATCGCCCAGGTCAGTTCCACCTCTGTCCAGGCCGGATTCGCGGCAGCCAGCTCCCGGACGCGCGGCTCCCAATGTGCCCTCTCCTTGCCGATCACGTCGAGCACGATCATCGGGTTCGAGGTCGCGCCGGTCGCGCCGCGCTCGATGGCGTAGGTCAGCTCATCGGCGGCGCACGAGTCGTTCCAGTAGTCGGTCGGGCCGAGACGCGCAGTACGGAGGAGGGGTGTGTCGAGCATGGTCAGTAGCCTTTGCGGGTTCGCGGGTGCGTGCTTAGTCCATCAATAATCGATGATCGATGAAAGAGCCATACGGCACTTGATTGTCCCCAACTCGCGCTCGACTGTTTCGCCCGTGGGCAGACCGTCTCGCTGGATCGTTTGACGGCACCTGCTGCGCCTCTGCGGCGCAGCAGGCGTTGCGTTCTCGGGCGGGCCGCGTTGCCTCGGTTTCGGTGGTTGACCAGCCGCCCGGCTGGCCCGGTGATGGAGGTTCAACGTGGAGACAGAGACCAAGAACACGATTCCGCTCTGGTTGGCCGTCGCGATCACGGTCGTCGTGAGCCTGCCCTTCGGGATATGGCTCGACAAGCTCAATCTGCCTCTGTGGGCAGCGTTCATCGTGTGGGCCGAGTACTTCACCCTCGGCGCCCAGCCGTCGGCCCTCAAGACCATGGTACCCGCGTACACGCTCGGCGTCGTCGGCGGAGCATTGATCTGCGAGCTCTACCAAGTTCTCGCCAAGATCTTTGGCGACGGGACCGTTGTCAACTTCGGCCTTCAAAACCTGACGAACAACAACCTGGCCCTCTACATCTCGTTCTTCGTCGGCTTCTGCATCCTCATCTATGCCATGAAGTGGATGGCCGTCACGGGCGGCGCCGGAACCCTTCCGTTCTTCAACGGCGTCTCGGTCTTCCTGGGCGTCTACTTCACCGGCTCTTTCCTGGGATGGTTCCACGACTTCAACATCGACCCGGGCGTGATTGGGTATTGGGTCGTCATCTATGCCGCCATCAGCGCCTTCCTCGGCGGGATGCTCGGCGCCGCGCTCGGCTGGTTCAACGTCGTGATCCTGTTCCCGCGCGAGGTGGTAAAGAAGACCTCGTAACCAGCGCCTGTTGTTCACTCAACCCCGTCGTGTCCTGCGTCCCTCCGTGTTCAACGCCACTCGAACGCTGGTTTGGGGGGCTCGCTAGGGCCGAAGCGCCCCTCACCGTCAGCAAGCGACCCTCGCCGCCCGTCACGGCGAGGAGCTATCTGGGCCCGGCCAGTGCACGGGCTACGGTCTGCTGAGAGAAGTGGCGGACTCCGGATTGAGACCGGCGAATGCCGGCGAGCGGCGAACGTTCATGCGGTTGGGTACTTTGCCGGCGGTTCGGCTCGTGAGAGCGATCTGGACTGCGACTGATTAGCGATCGCCAAGTCAAGGTGCACCTGTAACTGGAGGCAATGGCAATGGCAGAAGTCACAAAGCTGGTTGGGCCAGGCGAGGAGATCATGGGGCAGTTCCTCGGCGACAAGGACTTCCCAGTCCAGTGGGCGTCCGAGACCGAGAAAGAACTGTTCTGGGTCTACGACGACCTGCACTGCCCTCACCCGCTTAGCCCGATGTACGAGGACATAGGCGGCTGGTGGATGAGCTGCGATCACATGTTCCGACGCTTCGGCACGCCGTTCGCGACCGACTGGATCTACAAGAACGTTAACGGCTATTGCTACACTACCGCCATCCCGGCCCAGGCCGGCCTGAGCCCGACGGTCAGCTCGCAGGAGTACGGGTCGACCTACCACGTCCGCGTGCCGCTCGATCCCGAGTACGCGAACAAGATCGGGACGTACCTTGGCGCCGTCCTGCCGACGTACGGCCTCGAGTTCGCGACGTGGTGGACTGAGCGCTACGTCCCCGAGATGAAGCACAACTTCGTCTACCTCGAGGGCAAGCTCGACCAGCAGGATGAGATGACCCTCATGGAGCTCGCCTGCCTGCTCGAGGATGCGATCGACATCCACGACCGGCACTGGAAGATCCACTGGATGCTCAACTTCGGGCAGCTCTCCGCGACGCTCAACCTGCGGGCCGTCATGGAGAAGACGCGCGGCAAGATCGACGAGGCGCTCCTGGGGCGGCTCCAGAACTCGGCCAAGGACCGCAACTGGGACTCGATCGAGGCTCTCTGGAAGATGAAGGAGGAGGCCAAGGCCGATACCGTCCTGGCCGCCGCCTTCAAGCACGAAACCGCCGCGGAGATCATCGCCGCCCTCAAGGCGACCGAGCGCGGCAAGCGCTTCATCGCCGAGCGGGTGGTGCCGTACCAGAAGGAGTACGGCTGGCACGCGGTTTGGAGCCACGAGTTCATCTTCCCGAACGTCGTCGAGCAGATGCCGCCCGTGATCGAGCTGATCCGCGGCTACATCGAGACGAACTACGACTATCCGAAGACCATCGCCGCGCTTGCGGCCGACATCAAGTCCGCGGCGGTCGAGATCCTCGAGGGCCTCAAGGGCGAGGCGCTCGAGGAGATGCGGGCCGCCAACGACATCAACCTCAGGATGGCTCCGCTCACCCCCGACCATCACTTCTACATCGACCAGGGGGCCAACGCGCACGTACGCCAGGTGCTCGTGGCGATCGGCCGGAAGCTCGTCGCGGCCGGCGCTCTCGACGCCGCCGACGACGTCGTCTTCTTCAAGTACAACGAGTTGCGCGTCTTCATGGGCAACCCGTCCGGCATGGACGGCAAGGCGCTCGTCGCCCAGCGCAAGGCCGAGCGGGAAAAGGCCTACACCCTCCGGCCGAAGGAGTGGATCGGGACGGCCACGAAGACCCAGCTCGCATTCCCGTATCTGAACCTGTGGGGCTTCCCGGACAAGTTCTACCGCAAGGAGTCGACGGTCGCCGGCCAGATCACAGGCCTCGGCGGCTCACCGGGCGTCGTCGAGGGCATCGCGCGGGTGGTCCTCCACGAGGGCCAGTTCGACGATGTCCGGGCGGGCGACATCCTCGTCTGCCAGATGACCAACCCGGCCTGGGTTGTACTCTTCACCAAGATCGTCGGCCTCGTCACCGATGCCGGCGGAACGGTTTCGCACCCGGCCGTCCTCTCGCGCGAATTCGGTATCCCGGCCGTTGTCGGGTCGTCGGTTGCAACGCAGAAGATCAAGAACGGTGACCGCATCCGGATCAACGGAACGACCGGTCTCGTCGAGATCCTCCAGGCGGCGGCGATGCCCAAGAACGACCTCATGACCGGGCTCTAACGGGAGGCAGGCCTGTAACCGGAGAGCAGATGGCTTCAACCGCCCAGATCTCACGCAGCCCCTTGAGCGATCAGGTCAAGGATCGTCTCCTGCAAGAGATCCTGGCCGGCGAATATCCACCCGGCTCTCGAATCGTTGAAACCCGAGTTGCACGGGAGCTTGGCACCAGCCAGGCTCCCGTGCGAGAAGCCCTGCGCGACCTCGAAGCGCTCGGCATCGTCGAGATTTCGGCATTCCGCGGGGCCCGTGTTCGACATCCTAGCAAGGCCGAGCTGCTAGAGGCGTATGGGATTCGAGCCGAACTCGAATCCCTCGGCGCACGGCTAGCCCTGCCCCGGCTGTCGGACGCGGACCTCGAAGAGCTGCAGGGCTACGTGGACGAAATGCAGCGAGCGGCCGACGCGGGCGATGCGCACGCCGAAGCCGTAGTCGATGTCGCGTTCCACGCTCGCGTAATCCATATAGCTCACAACAACACGCTAGAGCGGGTCTGGCGGACCCTTGAGCCGCTCTCGCGCACGTACATCACACTCGTCGTTCCCGGCGTGAACACACGCCATATCGCCGACCTCCACGTCCCGATCCTCGCGGCCCTTCGCGGCCGCGATCCCGACCTGGCCACGGAGGCGTACCACCTCCACTTCGAGGCGGCCGGCGACATGTTCCGCGAGACGTGGGTCGACGAGCCGTCGGCTTCCAACGGGGCTGCCAACTCCGATCCAGGCACGGCCGCCGTCGAACGAGCCTAGCCCGCGGAGGGATGACGGCCGGACGCACGAATCCGTTCGGCGCGACCCGACTGAGAGCCGAAACGGCCGAGTTCGCGGTCGACCGGCAAGATCCGACCAGAGATATGGCTGCGGCATCGGCCGCCTGTAGTGAGGAAGACATGAACGAGCAACTGCAACTGTCGGAGGAGATGTCCGCCGAGACTGCACGGCTGCGGGTGGACGTCTACGGCAGCCAGCCCCGCGAACACGTCCTGGAGGATCTGAACTTCCTCAACTACCGGCTCGCCGACGTGCGCATCTCGCCCGAGGTCACCCTGTCGAAGCCGGACATCGTCTGGCACCAGGAAGGGGAGAAGTCGATCTCCTACGACGGCCACACGATGACCTTCGAGGGCCCCTGGCCGGCCGGTCCGATCCAGAAGGTCGTGGTCGCGATGCTCGCCCTACGCATGGAGGCTACGGGATTGCACCCGTTCCACGCCTCGGCTGTGCGATATCGAGGCAAGACCGTGATGTTCCTCGGCGGCGAATCGAACCACGGCAAGAGCATGGGCCAGATCGAGGCGTGTCGGCGTGGCGCGCTACTCGTCTCCACCGAGACGACGGTCGTCGACGATGCCGGGCGAGCGGTGAAGGGCTCCAAGGAGCCGTTCATCAAGAAGCGGACCGAGGGAACCGAGCGCGCCGACAAGGCCGCCCCTGAGGCGGGGGTCGCCAAGTTCTTCGGCGGCATGCCGAAGTGGGAGCTCTTCACGGAGCCGAGCAACGTGGATATCGTCGTCGTGCCCGCGATCGACGGCAACTTCGATCCGAGCCTGGCCGAGATGATCCCGTTCGAGCGCCAGTTCCAGACTCTCCACTCGCTCCAGAACTACTTCCTGCTCAACGAGTTGCTGGCAGCCGATTGGCCGATGCCGATGGTCGACACGGAGCCGCTGCGCCGCGTACGCGCGAAGTGGGTCACCAAGTTCACAGATCGCCCCTTCTACTTCGTCCGGGCAGCCAATCCGCAGGTGCTGCTGGATGAGGTGGACGAGATCCTCTGAGCGGCGAGGTTCCGAAACCATGCAGACGTTCGTCTACGAGCGGCCCACCACTCTGGCGGAAGCCGTGGCGCTCCTGGATACCCACGGCTCAGATGCGCGCGTCCTGGCCGGGGGCACCGACCTGGTCATCCGGTTGCGCGACGGCTCGGCCCGACCGGCCATCGTGATCGACGTCAAGCGAATACCCGAGATGTGCCCGACTATCCGCGAGCGCGACGGCATCGTCACGATCGGGGCGACGACCGTGATGACCGACCTGGCGGCCAACGAAACGGTCCGACGACACTTCGGGGCGCTTGCCGAAGCGGCAGCCGTGGTCGGATCGGTCCAGATTCGGAACCGGGCCACGGTCGCCGGCAACATCTGCAATGCCTCGCCCGCGGCCGATACGGCCCCGCCGCTGCTCGTCTACGGGGCGGTGGTCGTGGCGGCGGGCCCGGGGGGCACCCGCCGGATCCCGATGGACGATTTCTTCGTCCGGTCCGGCGTGACCACCCTCGCGCCAAGCGAGCTGGTCGTCGCGATCGAGATCCCGGTACCGGTCGGCCGGACCCGCGCGGCGCATGTCCGCCGGACCCGGCGACGCGGCCACGATCTCGCCTCCGTGACTCTGTGCTGCTCCGTCGACGAGAAGGGGCTCACCCGGCTCGCCTACGGCAGCGTCGGTCCACGACCCGTCCTGGTCACCGACGAGAGCGGAGTACTGGCCGACCCCGCTGCCCCGGACGAGGCGAAGGCGGCCATCTTCGAGCGGATGTTCGCCGGCGCGAGCCCGTCGAAGAGATCGATGCGCGCGGGCCCCGAATACCGCCTTGCGATGCTCCGAGTCCTGGGCTCGAGGGCGGTACGGGCGGCGATCGAGCGCCTGGCGGAGAGCCGGCAGGTGGAGGCATGAGCGGCATGGAAGACGGGCTGTCAATCCAGTTCACGGTGAACGGCCGCAGCCACACGCTCAAAGTGGCCGTCCACCATACCCTGCTCGACGTCCTGCGCGACGACCTCGGGCTGACGGGCACCAAGGAATGCTGCCTCGTCGGCGAGTGCGGTGCCTGCACCGTCATGGTCAACGGGCGGATCGTCGACTCATGCCTGATGCTCGCCGTCGAAGCGGATGGCACCGAGATCCGGACCGTCGAAGGGCTGGCCTCGGACAGGCGCCTGAGTCCGCTCCAGCAGGCCTTCCTCGACAGGGGGGCCGTTCAGTGCGGCTTCTGCACTCCAGGGCAGCTCATGGCGGCGCACGCCCTCCTGTCGGCGAACTCCCATCCGAACCTGGGCGACGTGCAGGAGGGCCTGGCCGGTAATCTTTGCCGGTGCGGCTGCTACCTCCAGATCGCTGATGCCGTCCTCTCCGTGGCAGAAGGGGAAGTCCGATGAGCACGAGTTTCATTGGCGCCTCCCCGAACCGCGTCGGCGGCATCGGTCGGGTGTCGGGTCTCCAGCAATACGTAGCCGATATCCGGATCCCGGACGTCCTCGAGGCCAAGCTCGTCACGCTTGATTGCGCGCGGGCGAGGATCATCTCGATCGACACCTCCGCTGCGATGCAGGTCCCGGGCGTCCGCCTGGTCATGACGGCAGCCGATCTGCCTCAGCCCATGCCCCGCTTCGGGCCCCAGCTGGAGGACCGACCTGTGATCGCGGTCGGCGAGACCAAGTTCCACGGCGATCCCGTTGCGATCGTGGCCGCGGAGACGAAGGACGCGGCCGCGGAGGGGGCACGGCGGGTGCGCGTCGAGTACGAGGAGTTGCCTGCCGTCTTCACGGTCGCGGCCGCCCTCGACCCCGCCGCCCCGCTCGTACAGGACCCGTCGCTTCGCCCGAAGAGCCCGCTGGCCACCACGAATGTCCTCGGCGAGCATCGCGTTGGCTGGGGCGACGTGGATGCGGCACGGGCCGACCTCGTCGTCGAGAATTCCTACTCGTTCCCGATGGTCACTCACTTCGCCATCGAGCCCCACGCCTTCATGGCCGCCCCCGACGGCGATGGGATTGCGGTCTGGAGCTCGATCCAGCATCCCAACTGGCTGCAGAGGATCATGGCGAAGCTGCTCGGCCTTCCACTGTCGAAGGTCCGCGTCTACGCCCCGGATCCGGGCGGCGGCTTCGGCGGGAAGCAGCACACCAAGTACGAGCCGCTCGTTGCGTTTGCGGCGCTGAAGGCCGGCCGTCCGGTTCGGCTGATCCTGACCCTCGAGGAGACCTTCCAGGCCGTTCGCCGCGCGGCTTGCGAGGTTCGCGTTCGAACCGGCCTCAACTCGGACGGCAAGCTCGTCTTCCAGGACATCAAGGCGGACTACCTGATCGGCGCCTACACCGACATCGCCGACCGCGTGGTCGGCAAGGGAAGCTATCCGGCCGCCGGGCCGTACAACGTCCCCGCGGTGCGAATCTTCGCGCGGAGCATCCTGTCGCACACGGTCCCCTCGACGGCGTTCCGTGGCTTCGGCAACCCGCAGGTGAACTGGGCGGTCGAGTCGAACCTCGACGAGGGCGCGCGCGCGCTCGGAATGGATCGTCTCGAGATCCGGTTGCGCAACCTCGCTCGCAAGGGCGACGCGTTCATCCCGTTCGACACGCCCGCCGACGGCGAGTGGGACCAGGCGGTGCGCCGTGCCGCCGAACTGATCGGCTGGGAGAAGCCGCTGCCCCCGGGCCGGGGGCGCGGCATCGCCGTCGGCATAAAGTCGGGACCGACCACCGGCCTCTCCTACTCGACCGTCCGGCTCCTCTCCGACGGCAGCGTCGTCGTGTTCGCCGGCACGTCCGACATGGGCCAGGGTGCTCGGACCGTCCTCGCGCAGATAGCCGCGGAGGAGCTCGGCGCGCCGCTCGACGCGATCGCCGTTGTCATGGGCGACACGGCGATCGTTCCCTACGACCAGCAGACCTCGGCGAGCCGCTCCACTGTGCTCATGGGCAACTCCGTGCTCATGGCTTGCCGGTCGATCCAGTCGCAGATCCGGGCGATGGCCGCCCGGCTGCATGGAGTCGACGAGGCGGACATCACCGTCGAGCGAGGCGTGGTCAAGCTGCCCGATCGCGAGCTCGCGATCATCGACGTGCTGAAGCCCGGACTGGGCCGCCTCGGCGGCGAGCTGACCGGGAACGGCGAGAGCCGCAAGGAGGCCGAGCCCGACCACCCTCTCAGCGGAGCGCCGGCCTTCTTCGAGTTCAATTGCACCGCCGTCGAGGCTGAGGTGGACGAAGGGACCGGCGACATCACCGTCGTCCGGCATGTCACCGTGTCCGACGTCGGCAAGGCCCTCAACCCGCTCCAGGTCCGGATGCAGGACGAGGGCGCAGCCATCCAGGGACTCGGCCACACCCTCATGGAGCACTACATCTTCGACGAGTCGGGGCGGATCCGGAACCTGGGCGCAATCGACTACCGGATCCCAACGAGCATGGATCTCCCGCTGGAATTGCACAGCGACACGATCGAGAATGGCGACGGCCCCGGTCCGTACGGATCCAAGGGGATGAGCGAAGGAGCGTTGCTGTGCGTGGCGGCGGCCGTTGGGGCTGCCGTGCGCGACGCGACTGGCGTGGCCATCCGTGACCTCCCGCTCACGCCCGAGCGCGTGTGGCGGGCCCTGCAGGAGCGAGCCGTGTCGGCAGCCGACGGGAGGAGGCAACCATGACCGAGAAGACCGAGGTGGGGCTGATCCGGGGACTGCCCGCCGAGCAATTGGTCAAGGCCGCGCGCCTCGTTCGCGAGGGTCGGACCTACTCGCTGGCGGCGACCCGCTATCCCGGCATGCCGCTCTTTCCGGGGCATCCGCCGTTCCAGGTTCTCAACTACCGGACGCCGCGCGGTATCCGCGCGACGGGCGCGCAGCCATGGGGCCCCGTGAACGACGCCGGCCTTGGCTACATGGCCGAATACGTGATGGCGACATCGCATTCCGGGGCGCACATGGACGCGCTCGCCCACATGACCATCGGCGAGGACTCGCACTGGTACGGCGGCGGCCGTGCCGACGAGCACCTCACCGATTTCGGGCCTACCTACGGCGACGCGTCAAAGATGCCGCCGTTCTTCACCCGCGGCGTGCTGATCGACGCTCCCGCATACCGCGGGGTCGAGTGCCTGCCGAAGGGCTCCCCCATCGACGCGGCCGAGATGGACGCGATCTGCGCCGCAGAGAGTGTGACCGTACAGCCGTGGGATGTCGTGCTCATCCGCACGGGCTACATGGGCCTGTGGCCGGACGCGGAGCGAATGGCCGCACACAAGACGGCGGGGCCGGACATCTCGGCCGCGCGGTGGCTGCTGGAGCGTGGCGTCGTCGCAAGCGGGACGGACACTGAAACGTATGAAGTCCAGCCGGCCCCGGACCCAGGCCCAACGGGCAATCCCCAGCCCGTGCACACCCTGCTGCTCATCGACAACGGCGTTTACCTCATGGAGAGCCTCGACCTCGAGGCGCTCGCCCGGGACCGCGTTTACGAGTTCCTGTTCGTTACGCTGCCACTCAAGATCCGTGGCGCCACGGGTTCGATGATCGACCCGATTGCCGTTATCTAGGAGGAAGCTCGTGTTCGACGTGCCCGCGACCATGAAGGCCCTCGTTGTCCTCGAGCCCAACCACGTCCAGATCCAGGAGGTCTCGACCCCTACTCCGGGTCCGAACGAGGTCCTGGCACGGGTCCGGGCCGTCTCGATCTGCGGCACCGATGCACACCTCGTGCGGGGCGACTACCCGGGCTTCTGGCCGCTCAGCTTTCCGTTCATTCCGGGCCATGAGTGGGCCGGCGAGATCGTCGCCCTCGGTTCGGGCGCAGGGCGGTACGGATGGAAGCTCGGCGATCGTGTCGCCGGCACCTCTCACGATGCATGCGGCTTCTGCCAGAAGTGCGTGGAGGGCCACTACAACCTGTGCGAGAACTACGGCGTCGAAGGGCTGCACCGCCAGTACGGGCACAACGTCCAGGGTGCCGACGCTACGTACGTCGTCCACGGCGTGAAGTGCATCTTCAAGCTGCCCGACGCGATCAGCTTTGAGGACGGGGCCCTCATAGACCCCGCTTCGATCGCCCTTCATGTCGCAAACCGGGGCGGCGTTGCCCCCGGCGACACGGTGGCGATTACCGGTGGTGGCGCGATAGGCCTCCTGTCCGGCGATGCGGCTCGAGTTCGGGGAGCGGCTCGCGTCATCGTGCTGGAACGGAGCGCGGGACGACTGGCCAAGGCTGCCGAGCTCGGTTTCGAGACCATCGACACGAGTCAGGGCGATCCCGTCAAGACCGTCCGGGACATGACGGGTGGCCTGGGCGTCGACGTCGTCCTGGAGTGCGCCGGCGTGCCAGTCGCCGTCCAGTGGGCCCTCGGGATGCTGCGCCGCGGCGGGCGGTGCGCGGCGGTCGGAATTCCCACCGTGGGCGTCGAGATCCCGATGCAGAAGATCGTCCTCGACGAGCTAGAGCTCGTCGGCTGCCGCGCAACGGCAGGCGAGATGCGACGGGTCATGCCGCTCGTCGAGCAGGGCCTGATTCGAGTGCACGAGGTCGCGACCCACCGCTTCACGCTCGACGACTACGAGCGGGCGCTGGCCACGTTCAACGACCCCGGGAGCGGCGCCATCAAGATCGTCATCCTGCCCTGAGCTTCTGCCGCGCCGTCGGAACGGCGGCTTCGCCGACGGGTCGGTCGCCCGCCGACCGGCTTTGAACGATCGGATGGCGGGGCGTTGCGAGGTCGCGATGATTGCCGCGCCCCGGAGCCCCTCAGCCTGACCGAGCGGCTCTCAGGTTGCCTCGACGAATGCAGCTCGGAGCGCGCGGAGAGCTTCCCCCTGGAGCCCCAGGCCGTGGCTGAAGTACCGCTCGATCGTGCCGTATGAGGTACGCATCTCGTCGAGGGCGGACTCGAGGTACTCAGGGCGGACCCACATGAAGTCGGCGATGAGGTCCGGGTCCCCACCACGAGCTTCGAAGTCGTCGAAGAACGGTTGGAACATTGCCTGCAGATGCTCGTTGCTCGCGAGGAAGTCCGCCATGACCAGGTTCTCGGGAACGCCCAGCAGGAGCTCGAACGAGGCCGCCGCCCAGCCCGTTCGATCCTTGCCCCCGGCGCAGTGGATCAGGGCCGGTCGGTAGCGTTCGTCGGCGAGGCCGTCGAACACCCGACCGAAGCCGAGGCGGGCACTGTCGAGACTTACGAACTCCCGGTAGTGAGCCACGAACATGGCCGCGCCCTTACCGTCGCCGAACGCCTCGCGAGCGGCGGCCGGATTGCGCATTGACTGCATGATCTGCAGGGGGGTGTGCTCAGCCTGCGTGCCGACAACGTCGGCAACCACGTACTGGGTTCCGGGCGGCAGCCGATCGGGCCGCGCTGCCCGCTCGGGCTCCGTTCGGAAGTCGTAGATCGTCCGGATGCCAAGAGTCGCCAACGCCGCCGCGTCCGCATCTCCGACCCTGTCGAGAGCGGACGATCGGAACAAGAGCCCCGTCCGGATGCGCCGTCCGTCGGCAGCGGTCAGGCCGCCCACATCGCGCAGGTTGGGGACGGAGTCGAGCGGGAAGCTACGGTCGGCGTCCGTGTCGGTCCTCCTGTGGGCGCCCGCCGAGCGGGCGTGGCTGAACTGGGGGCAGGCGGGCGTGGCAGATGTGTCGCCGCTCAGCCTGAAGGGAACTGCGGCCGACCGCTCATCGCGGGATCCGCCGCCTCTTGAAGTCTATCGAAAACGCGAAAACCGGGCCCGAGCGGACGACCGCGCCGCTACCGACGCCCCTCGCGCGAAGCCTCGAGCGCCGCCAGGTCCTGGGGGGCGTCGATGTCGGGGTTGGAGCCCTCGACATCGACCTCGGCCACGAGATCCCGGTGGTTCCGCAGCACGGGCCCGAGACCACGATCTGCCCGAGCCTCCTCGGCGAGCGACCAGGCCGTGCGATGGATGAGCAGCGGATTGGACCCACCGCCGTCCCTGTAGCGAGGCACGGCTATCGGCCGGGACGCGGTCTCGAGCGCCGCCAGCAGTCGCTCAACGACTTCCAGCCGCACGAGCGGCTGATCGCCCAGCAGGATGAGGGCGGCCTCGCTCGCGGGGCTCAGGCTGCCGAGCCCGATTCGGAGAGAGCTGGACAGGCCCGCGTCCGGATCCGGATTCAGGACGCGCCGCTCCGACCGCCACGTCAGGCTCCGCTCGATCCCGCCGGCATCGTGGCCGAGCACCACCACGACCTCCGCGAACCCGACCGACGCCGCCACGTCGAGTACGTGCTGGAGCAGCGGCCGACCCCATAGCAATGCCAGCGCCTTCGGACGTCCGAATCGAGACGAAGCGCCGGCCGCGAGCACGATCGCGGCTGCCCGGCCGGCCTCCATCAGCCGCCCGAGACCGGCACCCGTGGCACAGCCGAGGACTCGGGGTTTGCCGCGGCGCGTGCTTTGTCGCTCAGGGACGACCCCGTGCCTCCATAGCGCACGGCCACGATCTCGGCCATGATCGCAAGTGCGATCTCGGCCGGCGCACGGCCGCCGACGTCCAGCCCTATCGGGCTGCGCAGCCGGTCGAGGTCCTCCGGCCGAGCCCCGGCGACCATCAGACGCTCTCGTCTGCTGGCCAGCCTCTTGCGCAACCCGATCGCGCCAACATACCGGCAGCCGCGAGCGAGGGCGGTCAGAATTGCCGGCTCGTCGAACTTGGGGTCGTGCGATAGCACAACGACCACGTCGGACGCGGCCAGGCCGATCTCGTCGGCCAGCTCGTCCGGCCAGCCCACCAGAAGCCGGTCGACCTCGGGGAACCGCTCTCGAGTAGCGAACGCGGGCCGGCCATCGACCACGATCGTCACGTACCCGAGGGTCCGGGCAATCCCGACGAGGGGAATCGCGACCTGAGTTGCGCCGACGACGATGAGTCTCGGTGAGGTCTGGAACGCCTCGATGAACAGCGATCGACCCGCGAGCTCAACCGTGAGAGAGGTTCCGCTGGCCAGCGCCTCCAGGGTAAGCCGGACGAGTTCGGCGTCGAGTGCCGGGTCGCCGAGGGAACCGTCCAGGCGGCCATCCTCCCAGGCGACGAGCACCGGAGCCGGGGGCTCACCCTTGCCGGGTGGGTACTGCCCAACGTCGGGGCCGGGCGAATCCGCGGGAAGCGGCGTGATCAGGGCCCGACCGCTCGTGGCGCCTGCGCTCGACGTGGCGCTTGCCGCAGCCTCAGCAGCCTCGCTCACGGACGGCTCGATCAGGACATCGAGTACCCCGCCGCAGGCGAGCCCCACGTCCCAGGCCTGCTCGTCGGCGATGCCGTATCGGACGACTCGTGAACGGCCGGTCGCCTGAGCTTGACGTATCTCCTCGACCACGGCTCCCTCGACGCAACCACCGCTCACCGAGCCGGCAATCCGGCCGTCGGCCGTCGCGAGCATGACCGCCCCCTCCGGTCGCGGCGCCGACCCGAACGTCCGTACGACCACGGCCCGGCCGACCTCAGCCCCCTCGGCCCGCCAGGCGGCGAGGGTCGCGGCGAGTTCCTTCATCGCATGGCCTCCTGCCGGTGCGGCGGCAATTGCCGGTCGCCTGTCCGATGGCTTGTCTCCCGCCGCAACCGCGGTACCGGTGGATCGCGGCTGTACCCCGCCGGGATTCTACGTCCCGGGGCAGTGGTATGCCTCGGCGGAGCCGGCTCTGGACCGGCCCGGTCCGCCGCAAGACAACGCCGAGGAAGCCCGTCATCCTAGGGGGCGAAGAGTGGTGCAAGGGGCTTCCCAGTCGACGCTGGTGGCCCGAGAACCGCCGGAACGACGTGCGAGAAGGTTTCCGAGCATGGCCAAACCGACCATCGTCTGCGCTGGCATGTGCAACACAAAGAGGGCGGAGATTAAGTACCTCGCCGAGCAGGTCGCAGCACAGGGCGGCGAGCCGGTGATCATGGACATCAGCCTTGGCGCGGCCGTCGATTGGGCCGATGTCACCCTGGCGGAGATCCTCGCCTCCACGGGCACTCGAATCGAAGACGTCTTCGCCGCGCCCAGGGCGACGGCGATCGATCTGGTGGGCCACGCCGGTGCCGTCAAGATCCTGGAGCTCCGCGCAATGGGCAGGTGCGACGGCATCATCTCGTGGGCGGGATCGGTCGGGACGACCACTGCCACTCGGGTTATGCGGGCGCTGCCCTTCGGCGTGCCGAAGGTGATGCTCACCGACATGGCGTCCAGCGACGTCAGCATGTGGCTGGGCAACAAGGACATCTACATCGCCAATCCCACGGCCGAGCAGGGCATCAACGTCGTCACCCGGAAGGCCGTCGCGAATGCGGCGGCGGCCGTCGTTGCGATGGCGCGGGTCCCTGACATCCCGCCGGGTTCCAGGCCGTTGATTGCGATCACGTCATACGGCACCACGACGCCGACCGTCCTGCGGTGCGCGGAGTTCATGGAGGCCAGGGGCTGGGATGCCGCCATCTTCCACGCCGTGGGTGTGGGCGCCACGATGGAGGATCTGATCCGGTCGGGTTTGATCACGGCGATCATCGACATCACACCCGCAGAACTCATGAACAACCTGTTCGGCAGCGTGTACGGAAACTCAAAGACATGGGAGGGCGAGCGCCTCACCGCAGCCGGTGAAATGGGGATTCCGCAGATCGTGGTGCCGGGGGGCCTCGACCAGGCCGCGCTCGGTCCGCTCCACACCGTGGCCCAGGAGTACCTCGACGACGTCAGGTCGGAGCGGCGGAAGTCGTACCTGGGCAGTGGACTGCCCTACCAGCACAATGACGCTGTGACGATCATGCTGCCGACACTCGAAGAGGTTGAGCGGGTTTCCCTGGAGATCGCGCAGAAGCTCAGCGACACGCGCGGGCCGACGGCGTTCATCATTCCGATGCGCGGCTGGTCCGCCTACGACCAGAGTCAGGAGCTGGCCACGCTGGAGCGAGGCTGGGCCGAGGGCAACGGGGACGGGCCCACGTGGCTGCCGGATCCGTCGCATCCGCTCTGGTCGCAGCGTGCCACGCTCATGTTGTCGGTGCTGCAAGAACGCCTGAACCGGACCAACCCGAACCTCGATCTCCTGGCCTGTGACATGCACATCCTGGATCCGGAGCTGGCCGATCTGCTGAACAGGTGCATGGCCGACATGCTCGACAACGCGTGGCGCGCGGGCATGTATCGCGATCTCGACAAAGTGATCGCCTGACCCGAGCGAGTCGCCGCCCGACGCGGAAGCCATCCGAGCTTCGCGCTTGGCGGTGGTGCTGAACAGCAGGAGAGGTAGTCGGTGGCGAACGAGCCCGAGCCCATGCTGAGCGTCGAAGATGCGCAGGAACGGCTGCTGTCGGCGGTGGGCGAGCCGCTGCCCGGTGAGAACGTGCCACTGGCGGATGCCTTCGACCGGGTCCTCGCAGAGCCCATCCGGAGCGCCCTCGACCTGCCGCCCTGGGACAACAGCTCGATGGACGGGTTCGCGGTACGGGCCGCGGACACGTCCGACGCCACGCCAGCGTCCCCGGTTCGCTTGCGCGTAGTCGGCGAGGTACGGGCGGGCGGCTCATCCGATGTTGAGGTCCCGCCGGGGTGCGCCGTCCGAATCGCGACCGGAGCGCCGGTCCCATCGTCTGCCGATGCAGTGGTGCCGGTCGAGGCGACCATCGTCTACGAGGCGGCCGGCGCCTTCGCGCCAGGCGACATAAGTCGCGTCGGATCGCCCCGCTCGCTCGGCTTCCGTACCTCAGAGCCGTTGCCAGAAGCATTCCTGGTCACTGGCGCCGTGGAGCCGGGGGCCTACATCCGCCGGCGAGGCGAGGACGTTCGAGCGGGAACGCAGGTACTCGAGCCTCATGTTCGGCTCGGACCGGCGCAGATTGCACTGGCAGCGGCAGTTGGTCTCGGCTCGCTGCGAGTTCACCGCAGGCCGGTAGCCGGGGTGCTCTCCACCGGCGACGAGTTGCGATACCCCGGGCAGGCGCTGGGCGCGTCGGGGATCCCCGACGCGAACCGACCCGGCCTGCAGGCGATGTGCAGTGCTGTGGGCGCGAGGGCCGTGGACCTCGGGATAGCTGGCGATTCCCTCGAATCGGTCCTGGGTTCACTGCGACCGGCGATCGAAACCTCGGACCTGTTGATCGTTAGCGGCGGCGTATCGGTCGGGCCATACGACGTCGTCCGGGCGGCTTTCGAGGGGCTGGGTCGCGTCGAGCTCTGGCGAGTCGCCGTCCAGCCGGGCAAGCCTTTCGCCTTTGGTCGGTCGGAGCCTCGAGGATCGGACGGACGGCAAGTCCTGCTGTTCGGTCTGCCCGGCAACCCGGTGTCAGCCCTGGTGACCTTCCAGCTGTTCGTTCGCCCTGCCATACAGCTGATGAGCGGCCTGCTCGGACCTGTGGCGGACACGGATCGCGCCGTCACCGAGGACGGGCTCGTGAAGGCGGTCGGCCGGCGCGGCTATCTCCGGGTGGTGGTCGCGCGCGACGATCGGGGTGCTCCCATTCGCGACGGCGAGGGCCGGCTCCGCGTGCGGCTGGCGGGCGGCCAGGGCAGCCACGTGCTCAGCGCCATGACTGCGGCCGACGCGCTCGCGGTCGTCCCTGAATCAGTCGAACATCTCGAGCCCGGCGCAGAGGTGGAGATCCGATGGCTGCGAACGTGACCGGGGACGACCACGGCGCCGGTCCCCATCCGGTCGAGGAGCCGGCGACGATCGGCCAGCCGGACCAGCGGCGTCGCCGCGCGCTGGTCGTGACCGTGAGCGACGGCGTCGCCGCAGGAGCCCGCGAGGATCTGGGCGGCGATGAGCTGGCCCGGCGGCTGGGCGTGCTCGGCTTCGCCATCGATAGGGAGGTAGTGCCCGACGACCGGACCCAGATCGAGCATCTGCTGTCCGCAACGGCGGCAGGCCACGCCCTGATCCTGACGACCGGCGGAACGGGTCTGACGCCGCGCGACGTGACGCCCCAGGCAACGCGGGCCGTCGTCGAGTACGAGGTGCCGGGCCTGCCCGAGCTGATGCGGGCGGCGGGCGGGCGGTCCACTCCCTATGCATACCTGAGCCGATCGGTGGTGGGTGTGCTGAATCGCTGCCTGATCGTGAACCTTCCGGGCAGCCCGCGCGGAGCGCTGGAGTCGCTGGCGGCCATCGAGCCGATCCTCGATCACGCGCTGGTGACGCTATCGGGACCGTTCGACCACGACCTTGCCCTGGGTGGCGAGCGGACGCCGGGCGGCCCGCCGTCGACGGATCCTCCTCGCGGTCGGCATTCCTAGGTGCGGGCTCTCAACACATAGCTATTGGGCCCAAATAGGCTATTTTTCCCAGCTATGGATGAGAGTCACGCCGTCCGATCGACGAGTCTCCGAGTCGGCCAGGCCGCCGAGATGCTCGGGGTATCCATCGAAACCCTTCGCCGATGGGGCGGCGACGGGACCCTCCGGATGGAGCGCTCGGCCGGCGGCCAGCGGGTCGTCGCAATCTCGGAGGTGTCCCGAATCCTCGATGAGCGCCGGCGTTCGAGGCCGGATCGCACGATCGTGGCCCAATCGGCTCGCAACCGGTTCCCGGGCGTCGTCACCCGTGTCGAGCGGGACGGAGTCGCGGCTGTCGTCGAAGTCATGGCCGGACCGCACCGGCTCGTGAGCCTGCTGACGGCGGAGGCTGTCATCGAGCTGGGTCTCAAGGTCGGTGACGAGGTCGTGTGCATCGTCAAAGCCACGAATGTCATGGTCGACATTCCATCTTCCAGGGAGTCCCGCGCATGAGAACCCGAGTCGCTGCGTCGATTGCCGCCGTCGTCCTTGTCCTCTCAGGGTGTTCGAGCAGTGCAACGCCGGTCCCGAGCCTGTCGTCGTCGACGGCCGCGCCGACCAGCATCGCGCCGGCCACCACAGCCCCCGCGACCGCCGCCCCGGCCAGCCTGATGATCTACGGCGCGTCGTCGCTCAACGCAGTCCTGGCCAAGGTGAAGACGGCTTACGAGGCCGCCAACCCGGGAACGGCACTCTCGATCTCGACGGACTCGTCGACGGCGCTCGAGACGAAGATCGAGCAGGGCGCCCCGGCCGACGTCTTCCTGTCGGCCGACACCGCCAATCCGCAGAAGCTGGTCGACAAGGGCCTCGCCGCGGCCGGCCTCACGAAGTTCGCCGGCAACCTGCTCACCGTCATCGTTCCCGCGGGCAACCCGGCCGGAATCCAGACTCCGGCCGACCTCGCCAAGAGCGGGATCAAGGTGATCGCCGCCGGTGACACGGTCCCGATAACCAAGTACGCGAACCAGCTCGTGGCGAACCTGGCCGAGCAGCCCGGCTACCCGGCCGACTTCGTGGCGAAGTACACCGCCAACATCGTGTCCAAGCAGGACAACGTGGCCGCGGTCGTGTCCCAGATCGCGCTCGGCGAAGGCGATGCCGGTATCGTCTATGCGACCGACGCGAAGACCTCCACTCAGGTCATGACCGTGCCGGTGCCGGCGGCTGCGAACGTGCCTGCGACCTACGCCGGGGTCGTGGTCAAGGCGTCGGCGAACGTGGACGCGGCGCAGGCGTTCCTGGCCTGGCTCGCCGGACCGGATGGCCAGGCGATCCTCGCCTCGTTCGGATTCCTCCCGGCTCCCTGACCTGACCGATCGATGGACCGACCGGGACGCGCCGCGCCTGGACCGGTGCGTCCGGTGGCCCACCCTCCGTTGAGGAGCCACGGCTGGGGCACGCCGTCGCTCCTCGCCCTCGCCGGCCTGTCGGCGACCTTCCTGGGTCTGCCAGTGGCGGTCCTCGTCGCCAGGGCGACCTTCGATGGTTCCCTTGCCCGCGCCCTGACCGCCCAGGTCGTCCTCTCGGGCCTGGTCCTGAGCCTCACGACGACGGCAATCAGCCTCGTCCTCACGGTCGTCTTCGGTCTGCCCCTGGCATTCGTCCTGGCCCGCCGCAGGTTCCGGGGCTCGGGATTGATCGAGGCGGCCGTCGACCTGCCGCTCGTGCTGCCGCCGTCCGTGGCCGGCCTCGCTCTGCTACTCGCCCTGGGCCGGCGCGGCCTCCTCGGCGGACCGCTCGAGGCGGTCGGGATCGAGATCCCGTTCACGACCTTCGCCGTCATCCTGGCCCAGACCTTCGTGACGGCGCCGTTCTTCGTCCGCTCGGCTCGGACGGGAATCGCGAGCGTCGAGCGGGACTTCGAGGACGCCGCGCGGTCGACGGTGCCTCGGAGATCTCGGTCTTCCGGCACATCACCGTTCCCCTTGCCGGCAGCGCTCTCGCAGCCGGCATCGTTATGAGCTGGGCCCGGGCCCTCGGCGAGTTCGGAGCCACCATCATGTTCGCCGGGAACCTCGAGGGGCGGACACAAACGCTCCCGCTCGTCGTCTACGGGGAATTCCAGGGCGGCGATCTCGATGCCTCTATCGCGGCGGCGGCGATCCTCGTGCTGGCCGCCTTCGGCGTCCTCGTCGCGGTCCGTTTGCTGCACTGGGGACGCGCGCTGGATATTCGGAGCCTCGGCTGACCGTGAGCCTCGGAGAGGAGGCCGTCGCCCCCGCTCGGCGTTCTTCCCGCTCACGGCCCACGCCCGCGGAACATTTTCAGGGCGGCGCCGGGTAGAAACCCCGGCCATGCCCCCTACACTAGGGACAGACGTTCCGCCGCGAGTCGACCCAGCGGTCCCGCAGCGGACCCGGCTGGAGGCACAGACCCATGAGGCTAAGCGCTCGAAACCAGCTCCCGGGCACGGTGAAGACGGTGACCGAGGGGAAAGTCATGGCCGAGGTCGTCGTCGAAGTCGCCGGCGGCCATGAGCTCGTGGCGGCCATAACCGCGGAGTCCGCCCGCCAGCTCGGCCTGGCACCCGGCAGGCGCGTCGTTGCCGTCATCAAGTCGACCGAAGTGATGATCGGGGTCGACGACTGAGTCGATCGGGCCGCTACCGTGCCAACCGGACCGGATCCGGCGACTCGCAACTCCGTCGGCCGCCGCTTCGCGCCAGAGGCGGGCTCGCGCTCGCCCGCGCCTCGGCCTCGGCTGCTTTCTCCGCCTCCAACTCCTCGATCGCCGAAGCCGGCGTCCGGTCGCACGTCCCGTCTCCGAGCGATAGCACCTCGATGACGTCGCCGACACGGACCTCACCGGCCGCGCGCACCACTGCGAAGAGGCCCTCTCGGGGCATGACGCAGTCGCCTGCCTGGTAGTAGATCGCGCATTTCGTGTGGCAGACCTTGCCAATCTGGCTGATCTCGAGCTCGGAGGTGTCTCCGATCCTGATCACGCTTCCGACCGGCAGTGACAGCAGGTCAATCCGGGACGTGGTGATGTTCTCGGCGAAATCGCCGGGGCCGACGCTGAGCCCCTCCGCGGCCATCTTGTCGATAGACTCCTGACCGAGCAACGACACCTGGCGGTGCCAGTCTCCCGCATGGGCGTCGCCCTCGAACCCGCGATCGAAGATGAGCGTGCCGCGATTGCCTCGCGTCTTGCGCACGGTCTTCCTCGCGCTCAAGTTGACCGATACGACAACTCCCGGGTCTCGCAACATCATCTCCTAGGGAACCTCTTCGCGGATCCAACGCCCGGACTTACCGCCCTCTTTGACCAGTAACCCGAGGCCGTCGACGGTCATGGCCCGGTCGACTGCCTTGCACATGTCGTAAAGAGTGAGCGCGGCAACTCCGGCGGCGGTCAGCGCTTCCATCTCGACGCCCGTGACGTCGTTTGTCTCCACGGTGGCACGGATGCGGACGCCGTCGCCAACGGGCTCGAAATCGACGCTCGCATGCGTAATCGCAAGCGGATGGCACAGGGGGATGAGATCGCTCGTTCGCTTCGCCGCCATGATGCCGGCGACACGGGCGACGGCGAAGGCGTCGCCCTTGGGCGCCCGCCCTTCGACGATCATCGCCAGCGTCTCGGGGCGCATGTGGATGACGGCTCCCGCGACCGCTCGGCGGTGGGTGACGGCCTTCCCCGCCACGTCGACCATCCGCGCCGCGCCGTGATCATCGACGTGAGTCAGGTGCTCGCCGGCCACGACCTAGCCTCCAACCTGCGACATCCGGCGAAACGTACCTGTCCGCATGTTGTGCGACTCCGGTTTCGCAGCTACCGCCGCGAGTATGAGTGAGCGCAGGTCGGCCTCGCTGCCATGACGGAGAGCGTGCCGCGCATCGAGTTCGTTGTCCGAGAAGAGACACGTTCGCAGCTGGCCGTCCGCGGTCAAACGCAGTCGGTTGCACTCGCCGCAGAATCGATGCGACAGCGGCGAGATCACCCCGATGGCCCCCTGCGCGCCCTCGAACCGGTAGTACTTCGCCGGCCCCCAGCCGCCAGGCGCCTCACTCCGCTCCACCGGCACCAGGTCGCCAAGGCCGGCGCCGGCGCCCTGAAGGGCGATGCTTGCCAGGATCTCGTCGCTCGACACGTGGTCTGCCCGCTTCCAGTCGCCGGCTCCCTCGCCGAGGCCCCGGCAATCGGCATCACCGCCGACCGGCATGTACTCGATGAAGCGGACGTGTACGGGACGCTCCATCGTCAGCCTGGCGAAAGACACCACGTCCTGCTTGAACGAGCGTGCCACGACCACGTTGACCTTGACCGGGTCCATGCCGGCGTCGAGAGCCGCGTCGATGCCGGCCAGCGCATCCGCGAGTTTGCCGCCCCTGGTCAGGCGCGAGTACTCGTCGGGATTGAGGGAGACGAGAGAGACGTTCACCCGTTTGAGCCCCGCTGCCGCCAGGCCGCGGGCCATGCGGGGCAGAAGCGAGCCGTTCGTCGTCATCGAGATCGCCTCGATTCCGGGCGTCGAGCGAAGCCGGCTCACGAGGTCCACGACCCCCCTGCGAACGAGGGGCTCACCCCCGGTCAGGCGGATCTTCGAGATCCCTTCATCCGCGGCCGTGGCGGCGAAACGCACTATCTCCTCGAAGGTCAGGAGGTCAGAGCGATCCGTCCAGGGAACGCCCTCGCTCGGCATGCAATAGACGCATCGGAAGTTGCAGCGATCCGTCACGGAGATCCTGAGGTAGTCGATGCGACGACCGAACGCGTCCACGGCCATTGCGCTATTTCCCGCCACGCAGCCCTGACTCTCCCCGCGGCTCTTCGATCCGGATGTCGTTCCCTGCCCGGAGCGATTCGCCGAAGTGCTTGGCGTAGAGCTCGTCCAGCAGCGCCCCGGCCTCGTCGACCAGCGCGCCGAAGGCCCCGACGAGCCATTTCCCCTCGCCGGAGACAATCGAGCCTCCGCCACGTCTGCCACCGGTCTGTCGCTCGAGCAGCTTGAAGCCGAGATGGTCTTCGGCCCGACGCACGATGTGCCAGGCCTTGCTGTACGCCATGCCCATGTCGGAGGCGGCCCGGCGGAGCGATCCCGTCGATTGGACACGGATGAGCAACTCGCGGATCCCGGTCCCAAAGACCGGCACGCCCAGGTCGTCCAGCCAGATTCTTCGTCCGAGACGGATACGTGTCGGACGTGTAACCGCGGAGAGAGTGCCCGAGTTCGCTTCGTCCATCACCATCTATCCAGCGCTATTCTCGTGGAAGCATAATGGGTCTGCGCAGCCCTTCCACGGGCCGTTGGTCCCCCACCGGGGGCCGAGTCTTCACCAGGTCGGTCAGAACGGCGGTATTCGGGCGGTCAGAGACGCAGAGCGACTCCGCCGGGTATCTGTGTGCGAAGCGGCGGGACTCTGTGCGTCTGACCGGGCACGGCCGCAGGGCCTTCTGTGGCGCGCAGCCGCCAAAACGGGCTCGCGCGCCGCGCGGCCGCGCGGTAACCTGAGCTATTGGCAAGCGCACCAAGGGGAGATCAGCATCGACTTCCTAAGGCGCCTTTTCGGGGGCGGTCGATCCAATACCCGCGTGGAGATCAAGCCGGGCGCCGCCGACGTGACGACGTCCGAGTCTGCGAGCGCGCCGCCCAGCGAGCTGCCTGCGACTCCGACCGCGCGGCGGCGCGCCGCGTCCGCGGCGTGCCCCTACTGTGCGGCCCTGCTGGATCCCGCACCAGAGCGCGCACGGCTGTGCCCGCGCTGTCGGCGGCCGATCGTGGTCCGACGGGTTGACGGCCGGCGTGTGCTCCTCACCAAGGAGGCGCTGGCCATCTTCGAGGCCGAGCGCGAGCGCGAGACCAATGAGCGCGCCTGGACCGGCGAGCGGCGGCGCTGGCTGACAATGGCCAAGGGCGTGTCCGCGCCGGAGAACCGGGTCGCGCGGCTGGCCTCGGCGCCGCTCTCGGAGGCGGTCGTGGCGGCATCGAAGGACCTGTACCTTGTCGCCGTAGAGCGCGCAGTGCGGACGGCGCGGCGCGACAAGCGCTGGGACGAGGTAGCGAGGATCAGGCGCGAGCAGGCTGCCGCCCTGTATCGCGCGTCTGGTTCCGCCATGCCGCCTCCCGACGAAGTCGTGATGCTCCACCGAGCGTGGTCGGCGGCGGCGCTGCGCTCGCTCACCGGGTTCGGGAAGCAGGTCGAGCTGGTCGCCGCCGGCTGCTGCGCGATCTGCGAGCGCGACAACGGGCGAGCCTTCCGCATCACGGCCGAACTCCGGGCGCAGCGCCTTCCGCACGAGGGCTGCCCCAAGGGCTTGTGCCCCTGCGATTGGTGGCCGCTGCCCGGTGCCAAGGCCCGCACGCGCCGCGTTGGACACCGAGCCTCGCCCGGCGCCGGCCCGGCGGCGGCGCCCGTGGCCGACCCGGTGGCCGAGCCCGTTCCAGCCGTCGAGTCCGCACCTTCAACAGAGCCGGGGACCGAGGCAGCGCCCGTCGCCTAGCCGGCCGCGGCGCCGAAGGCGGATCCGGCCGGTAAGTCGCTGACGCCGCCCGCTCTGCGCGCCTGAGGGGCGGCCGCTATCTGTCCGATGACGAGCAGCCCGGCGAAAGCCAGTGCCGATGGTGCGAGATGCATGTCGCAGCTGGTAAGCCTCTCACCCATCGGTCCCGCGGCCGTCGTGGAACGGCCGTGTGCCGCAGTTGTCACGATGGCGCGCAGTTGTCACGATGGCGCGCATGAAAGACTCGCAATCGCTCCCGCCATTCGCTCTCCCGGACGTCATCCGCGCCTTCACCGAGAGGCGGTCCCGCTTCAGGCCCGGCCGGGTCGCGGTCATCCGCCTGTACGGGACGATCGGCGGCGGAGCGCGGTCCGCCGACTGGGTCGAGATCGTCAAGCAGCTGGGTCGCCGCAAGAGCGTACCGGCAGTCGTGCTCGACATCGATTCCCCGGGCGGCTCCGCCGCCGCGTCCGATTACCTGTACCTGGCCCTCAAGCGATTGGCCGAGAAGAAGCCGCTGGTGGCACATGTACGCGGAACCGGCGCCTCGGGCTCCTACCTCGCCGCCATGGCCGCACGTCGGATCGTCGTCGCCCCATCGTCTATCGTCGGTTCGATCGGCGTCATCTCGGCGGGCCCGCGCCTGCCGAAGCTGCTCGACCGCCTTGGGGTGCGCGTGCAGGAGCATCGCGCCGGACGCCTGAAGGGCATGGGCGCGCCGTGGCGAGACGAAACCGACGAAGAGGGGGCCCGCGAGCAGCAGCTCGTGGATGCCTTCTACGAGAGGTTCGTGGACAGGGTCGCCGCGGGTCGCGGCCTCGAGCGCGCCCGCGTGCTCGAGCTGGCCACAGGCGAGGTCTGGCTCGGCAGCGAGGCAGTGGCGCTGGGGCTTGCGGATGCCACCGGCGACCTGGACGACGCGATCGAGGTAGCTGCTGCGATGGCCGGCGTGCCGCCCGAGGCCTCTCCCGTTCGGCTTCGACGTCCAATGCTGGCCCGGCTCGCAGATCGGTTCGCGACGCGGCTCGCAGCCTCCATTGCCGACGAGCTGGAAACCCGCCTGACGCAGGATCGGTTCATGTAGGCGGGGATGCTGCCGCTCTCTAGGTGCGCTCGGTCGTCGAAGCCTTCCGTTCGATCTCGCCGAGAAGGGCGCCCCAGGCACGCACGAAGACCTCGACACCCTCCACCTGGAGGCGGCTCGCAAGCTCGGCCACGTTCACCCCGTGTGCCTCGAACCTAGCCAGGAGAGCGTCGTTCCGAGGATCGGGGCCGGCGGCGAGCGTCACGCTGGCGGTGCCGTGGTCGGCGAACGCAAGCAGCGTCTCCTCGGGCATCGTGTTCACGGTAAAAGGAGTGGCCAGCGCCTCGATGTAGTAGACGTCGGAAGCGTTCGGATCCTTGGTGCCCGTGCTCGCCCAAAGGAGCCGCTGCGGCCTGGCGCCCTCGTTGAGCAGTCGCCCCCACCGATCGCTGTCGAGGAAGTCCCGATAGGCGGCGTAAGTGCTGCGGGCCGTCGCCAGCCCCAGCTGCAGATGGAGATCGGCCGGCAGATCGCCAGGGACGCCGCCGTCCCAGCGGCTCACGAAGACGGAGGCGACGGAGGCAACGTAGGGGTCGAGCCCGGCTTCGACTCGCCGCTCGATCGCCCGAGTGTAGGCGTCCGCAGCCGCCATGTACTGGTCGGCAGAGAAGAGCAAGGTGACGTTTACCGGCACGCCGGCAAAGATGGACTCCTCGATCGCGGCAAGACCGGCGGGCGTGCCCGGGATCTTGATGAACAGGTTCGAACGACCACTCCTGGCATGGAGACGGCGGGCCTCACGGATGGTCGCGGCGGTGTCGTCGGAGAGGCGCGGCGACACTTCGAGTGAGACAAACCCGTCCACGCCGTTGGTCCGGCGATAGATCGGCAGAAACAAGTCGGCGGCCCTGCCCAAGTCATCGAGCGCCAGGTCGAAGAAGATGCTCTGGCTGTCGGCGCCGGCCGCTCGAAGTCGCTGAATCGGCTCGTCGTAGGCGTCAGAGCCGGAGATCGCCTTGTTGTAGATGGATGGGTTGGACGTCAACCCGGTCACGCCCAGCTCCGCGATGTAGCGTTCGAGGGTCCCGCTCGTCAGCAGGTCGCGCGTGACATTGTCGAGCCAGATGCTCTGCCCAACTCGGCTGAGCTGCGTTGTCCCGTGCATGTCGCCTCCAGGCCCTTCGTAGGTCTCAGCCGTTCAGGAGATCGCCACGGAATGCGGCCGCATCTTCCAGCCGCCTACGCACGGCATTCAGGAATCGGGCGGCCAGTTCACCGTCCACGATCCGATGGTCGGCCGTCAGGGTGAGCTTCATGATCTGCCGGATTCCGATCCCGTCACCAACGGCCACCGGCGTCGGGACGATGCTCGAGACGGCGAGAATAGCCGATTCGCCGGGATTGATGATCGCGCAGAATTCGTCGACGCCGAACATCCCGAGGTTCGAGATCGTGAACGTGCTGCCGGTCATGTCGTCGGGCAGAAGCGCGCCATTTCGCGCCGCCTCGGCCAACTCCGCGGCCCGGCCATGGAGGTCGGTGAGTGACCGGCGGTCGGCGTCACGGATCACGGGCACGACCAGACCGTCGGGCACCGAGACGGCCAGCCCCATGTGGACTCGCCGGCGCGGCCAGACGGAGACGCCATCCGTGCGCGAGTTGACGTTCGGAAACTCGACCAGGCTCTGCGCCACGGCGGAAACGATGAAGTCGGTGACGGTAAGAGCGGTCCCGGCGGCCTTGAACTCAGTCCGCACGGCGAGCAATCGGGTCATATCCGCGGCAACCGTGACGGTGAACTGGGGCACGGTCGTGGCACTCAGGGTGAGCCGCTCGGCGATGACTCGTCGCATTCGGCTCATCTGCTGCGGCACGTCCCCGCCTTCGGAGCCCGAGAGTGCGGGCGCGGGCGCCGGTTCCGAGCCAGCCGACCCCTGTGATCCCGGGACGGCGTGCGCAGCACTCAACTGCGCGGCAGCCGCGACCGCAGGGGCTACTACCACCGAAGCCTCGCCCTCGAGGGCGAGGCGGACGTCGCGCTCGGTGATCCGCCCTTCGGGACCGGAGCCGCCGATCGAGCGAGGGTCGATGCCGGCGGCCGCGGCCAGCCGGCTGGCCCTGGGACTGATGCGGAGGTGCTCCGACTCGCCGGCGCGCCCCGCGGCGGCCGCCGGCGCCGAGAGTGGCATCGCCTGCGGCACCGCGGCAAGGGTTAGTGCTGGAGTCGCCTCCGTCGGAGCAGCGGAAGGCAGTAGCGCGGTTGCCACCCCCGAGCCGCCAGCTCCTGCAAGCGGTGCGGCGGGGACGACCTCGCCGGGCTCACCGACGTAAGCGCAGACGGCGTTGACCGGAACGGTCTGGCCCTCCTCGACGAGGCGCTTGAGAAGCACGCCCTCCTCGAAGGCCTCGACGTCCATGTTCGACTTGTCGGTCTCGATCTCGAAGAGCACATCGCCCTTCTTGACCGGGTCGCCCTCGCGCTTGTGCCAGGCGACGAGGACGCACTCCTCGGTCATCTGGCCGGGCTTCGGCATGAGGATCGGATGAGCCATGGTGTCCCTCGCGATGTGAGGCTGATGGCCGATGACTACAGGATTGCGGCCACCGCCGCGTAGATGTCGCCGGAGTTCGGCAGGAAGGCTCGCTCGAGGCCCTCGGCCTGCGGCGAGATGCCGTTGGCAGCGCCGATCCGGCCCACCGGCGCGTCCAGGTAGTCGAAAGCTTCAAGCTGTATGCGGGCGACGATCTCGTTGACGAAGCTGCCGATCAGGACGGCCTGACTGGCTACAACACAACGACCGGTCTTGCGAACGGAGGCGAGAACGGTCTCCATGTCGAGCGGGACCAGGCTGCGCAGGTCAATCACTTCGGTTTCGACGCCCTGCTCGGCCTTGAGTCGCTCGGCCGCGGTCAGCGCGTCGAGCACGGCGGGGCCCCAGGCGACGATGGTAGCGTCGGCACCCTCGCGGATCACCCGGGCCACGCCCAGCGGCTCCAGGTACTCGCCCTCGGGCACGACGCCCTTGGTGCTGTAGAGACCCTGGCTCTCCACGAAGAGGACGGGGTTGTTCGTTCGGATGGCCGACTTCAGGAGCCCCTTCGCGTCGGCGGGGGTGGCCGGGTAGACGACGTAGATCCCGGGGATGTGGGTGAAGACACTCTCGAGCGACTGGGAGTGCTGGCCGCCGTAGCCCTTGCCGGCACCGACGGAGGCTCGAATCACGAGCGGAACCTCGGTCTGGGCGCCGCTCATGTAATGCCACTTGCCGGCCTGATTTGCGATCTGGTCGGACGCCATCAAGGCGAAGTCCATGTACATGAGCTCGACGACGGGCCGCAGCCCGACCATCGACGCTCCGACCGCGGTGCCGCAGATACAAGCCTCGGAGATCGGCGTGTTGAAGACGCGCTGACGGCCGAACGCCTCGAGCAGGTCCTTGGTGAGCTTGAAGGCGCCGCCGTAGTCGGCCACGTCTTCACCGTAGACGATGACCCGGCGGTCGCGAAGCATCTCTTCGACGAGCGCCTCACGCAGCGCGTCCTTGTAGGTGGTCGCCCCGTTGACACGCTTGGCAACGGGCGGCTCGGCGTAGGTGACGACGGCGCCCTCCGGGTCCGGGACGACGTCGGCGGCAGTGTCCGTGTAGAGGTACTTGAGCAGGTCGGCAGGCGCCGGATCCGTGGCCTGCGAGGCCCGGACGGCCGCTCGGGCGTTCCGCTCATGGGCTCGCAACTCGATGTCCGCAAGGGCGGCTGCGTCGGCAACGCCGGCAGCGAGAAGCTGGCCCTTGAGCCGCTCGATCGGGTCGACGGCGCGCCAGGCTGCCTCCTCCTCCCGAGTCCGGTACTCGTTCCGGGGGTCGGACAGGGAGTGGCCGTAGTAGCGGTATGTGCTCGCCTCGATGAGGACCGGACCTCGACCGTCGCGACAGATCGAAGCGGCTCGCTCCATGGCATCGCGGACTGCGAGCACGTCCATGCCGTTGACGACCTCGGCGTGCATGTTGTTCTCGGCGAAGCCGGCCGCACGACGAGCCAGGTGCTTGACGCCCATCACTTCCTCGTCGGTGCGATGGGTCATGCCGTAGTGGTTGTTGACGATGAGGTAGATGACCGGCAAGCCGCGGGCCTGCGCCCCGGCCAGGTGATTCGTCCACTGCTCCTGGGAGGCCCAGTTGAGAGACTCGAGCACGACTCCGTTGGCATAGGCGCCATCGCCTGCGAAACAGCACACCACTCGATCGGAGCCGCGATACCGCAGCGCCATGGCGGCTCCCGTCGCGATCGGAACACTGCCGCCGACGATCGCATTCGCACCCAGATGGCCGGTCGAGAAGTCGCCGATGTGCATGCCGCCGCCACGCCCTCGGCAGTAGCCTTCCTCCTTGCCAAACAGCTCGGCGATGGTGCGGTAGACGTGCTCTTCGAGGGCGTCTGCGAGCAGCCCTTCGTGCGTACTGGCACTGGACCAGGGAGCACGGGCCCGCAGAGCCTCATCGCTCATTGCGCGGACGGCCGCGAATCCCTTGGCGATTGCGTCGCCGTGGCCGCGGTGAGAGCTCGTCACGTGGTCGTCAGGCCGGAGAGCGGAGCACGCCCCGACCGACGTCGCTTCCTGGCCGATGGAGACGTGCGTAGGCCCGCGGTAATCGTAGCTGGGCAGCGGGTCGTAGCCACCGGAGCGCAGACGGACGATCATCTCCTCGAGCTCGCGGATGGCGAGCATGTCGTCGAGCAGATCGAGCGCAGCCGACGCGGTGACCCGCCCCGATGCGATCTCGGAGCCGGCATCGCCGGCGAAGTCGAAGCCGCGGATCGAGCCGGCGGACTCCTCGAACGGCGCGAAGTCGGGCCGTGTGTCGCTCTTGTACGCTGGCTCCGTGACCATGCTGTTCACCTCTGACTGCGATGCTGGCGTCGTTGACTCTGTTTGGGGCGGCGAGGTTGTCTTCATGCGGCGAGGAGCAGGCGGGCTGCCTCCTCGTCCGTGATCAATCGATGGATGAGTCCGCTCCGCAGGGCTGCGAGGATCGCCGGCGCCTTGGCCGCACCGCCGGCGATGGCCACGACATCCGGGACGGCTCGCAGCTGCTGCAGGCGGATTGCGATGAAGCGGTCGGGCAATCCAGCGGCTCGAAGCTCCTGACCGTTCGCGTCCAGGACCGTCGAGCATACGTCCGCCACAGCTCCGGCCGCGTCGAGATCCGCGGCCAGTTCGGCGGGTAGCGCCGCGCGGACGGTCGATCCGCTGGCCGTCCAGGCTCCGATGCCAACGACGGCCTTCGTGAGCCGGTCGAACATCTCGATTGTCTTGTGCACATAGGGGTCGCGACGGAGCGCGTCGGCCATCTCGGGGCTGTCCATGAGCAACGGCACGTGCAATGGGTAGACCGGGCCGCCGGCGCAATCGGCCACCCGACGAACGAGCTCGAGGGAATTGACGGCGAGCTCGAGGGTGGGGACGCTGCCCACTATCTGCACCACGGTGCAGCCGGGCAGCCTGGAGAGGTGCGCGACCATCGAATGGAGTGTGCGTCCCCACGAGATGCCGAGGACATCTCGCGCCTCAAGTGTTTCCGTCAGAAGTTCGGCGCACGCCCGGCCGAGCTGCTCCCGCTTGAACTCATCCGGTCCTTCGACTACCCGGACCACCAGCGCGTCCCTCAAGCCGTGGCGGGCTGCGAGCTCGCTTGAAAGCTCGACGTCGAACTCAGGCGGCCCCCCGATCTCGATTCGAACGATCCCACTCCGGCGGGCCGCCTCGAGTAGCCGGGCAACCTTGAAGCGCGAAATGCCCAGCTCTTCGGCGATTTCGCTCTTGCTTGCGCCGTCGAGAAAGTAGCGTCGAGCCGCGAGCACGGTCATGACCGCCTGGAGGCGCATGGGACTTGCCTCGGATCGGACCGACGGGTTCATCTGCTCCTGGTTTCCGCCCAACTGCCGGCCCGGGCTCTCCTGGACCTCGACACGCCGAACGGGACCGCGGCATCCTAGCAGTTTCACATCTGAGCGGCAAGTGCTCATGTGAGCGGCCAAACTTGGATTGGCCGGTCACGCCAGAAGACAACGTTCGGAGCCGGAGCCAGCCCCGCAGGTCCTTCGGCCGGCGGCCGATGGCGACGACTTGCTTGATAGCTGTTCCGGCGGCACGTAGAATGGGAAGCAGCAGCAACTAATCGGAAATATCCGAAACACCGTCTACAAGCCGCGAGCAGGCTCCTCGTTTGTGGTCGCACGTGGAATCGGGGCGCCGGGCGGCATCGATCAAGGTGGGGTGTGGACGACAGCGATCATCGGATTGGCAATTCGCACGACGGATCCAACAGGCCGGTCGTCAACACGCATGTCCACCTCCCACCCAACTTCTCCGCCTTCGACACGGCCGAGCAAGCGGCGCGACTCGCCGCCGCCGAAGGTCTCGCCGCGCTCGGCACCTCGAACTACCACCATTTCGGCGTCTATCCCCGCTTCGCCGCGGCTGCCATTGAATCGGGCGTGGTGCCACTGTTCGGGGTAGAGATCATCACGCTGGTCGACGACATGCCAGGTGGCGGCATGCTCCTCAACGATCCGACGAATCTCAACCGGATGTACCTGTGCGGCAAGGCGATCACGCGCCTCGACCCGCCCATGCCCTCAGCGGCACGAAGGATGGCCGCTATGCGCGCGGCAAGCGACGAGCGGATGCAACGAATGACGAACCTCATCGCGGCGTGCTTCGCTCGAGCCGGGCTGGACGGAAGCGAAACGGCCGAGCGGATCGCGGCCTCCGTTGCCGACCGGTGCGGTGTCCCGGTCGAATGGGTGGCTCTGCAGGAGCGGCACGTCGCGCAGGCTTTCCAGGAGCTGCTCTTCCGCACGGTGGCGCCCAGCGACCGGGCCAGGGTGCTCAGCCGGCTCTTTGTATTGCCCCCGGGACTCGACACGACTGACACAGTCGCGATCCAGGAGGCGATCCGCTCGAACCTGATGAAGGCAGGCAAGCCGGCGTTCGTGCCCGAGGCAGCTGTCTCGTTCGACGACGCGTACCAGCTCATCCTCGAGCTGGACGGCATCCCCTGCTACCCGATCCTCGCCGACGGCGCGTCGCCGATCTGCCAGTTCGAGGACCCGCCCGAGGAGCTCGTGGGGCGGCTGCTGAGTCGAGGCATCTACTGTGCCGAGCTGATTCCGGGACGAAACCGGCGCGAGGTCATCGATCGCTACGTGACCGTACTTCGCGGCGCCGGCATCGTGGTCATGGCCGGCACGGAACACAACATGCAGCGCATGATCCCCCTTGAGCCAATGGCTCTCGGGGGCGATCCGCTGTCCGAGCTGTCGCGCGACGCATTCTGGGAGGCCACCTGCGTCGTGGCGGCACATCAGGAGCTGTCCAGGTCCGGGCAGCCGGGCTACGTCGGCAGCGACGGACGGCTGACACCCGGGTTCGCCGACGGCGAGGCGCGCATCCGAAGCTTCCGGCGGGTTGGCGCCGATCTCATCAACACCAGATCTGCTGCGAGGAGACGCGCGTGAACATCCAGTCGACGCCGCAGATCCGATCGAACCCCGAGGGTCTGGTGCACGAACTGATCGAGCTGTCGCACCGGTTCGGCAGCGACCCGGAGTTTGCCCGTGGCGGCGGCGGGAACAGCTCGGTCAAGGCCGACGGCATCCTGTACATCAAGCCCAGCGGGACTTCGCTCGCGTCGCTCACTCCGGAAACGCTCATCCCTCTCGACATGAAGCCGCTGCTCGAGCTCCTCAACGCGCCGTCCGAGCGCCCCGTAGCCGGCGGCACGGATGAGGTCTTCGAGGTGGCCGTCGCCGCTCGCATCGGCGCCCCCGACGACAGGCGCCCATCTGTGGAGATCCTCTTCCACGCCCTGATGCCTGAGCGATTCGTGCTTCACACCCATCCGACGACGGTGAATGCGCTCACCTGCACGAGCCATGGAGCCGAGATTGCCGAACGCCTCTTCGGCGCGAGCGTTCTTTGGGTGCCCTACACGGACCCCGGACTTCCGCTGGCTCGCGCCATCCGCGACGTAAGGCTCAGCCACGAGCAGCGCACCGGGACCCCGGCCCCGCGAGTGATCCTGCTGCAGAACCACGGCCTACTGGTGGCCGGCGACTCCGCGGCCGAGATCGAAGGCGCCTCCGCGCGTCTGGTTGATGCCATCAGGGCGCACCTGGCGACCCTGCCGCCAATCTCGTGGGGAGACGTCGAGCGACTCGAGGCCGACAGGGCCCGCCAGGCGTTGCGTGTCGTCGGTCCCACGCTGAGGGCTCTCCTCGCGACAGGCGAACGGCTCAAGGTCGTGGCTTTCGACGATTCGCCCCTCGCCCTTTCGCTGGCGGGCTCGGCCCTGGGACGAGAATTCGCGCTCGGCGGCCCGCTGACTCCCGACCAGATCGTGTACACGGGCTCGTTTCCTCTCGTCGTGGATTTGCCCAGGGGCGCGGCCCCAGACCAGATGGTCGACGGCCTGCGGAGTGCGATCGCCTCACGGGGGTCGTCGGAGGCCGGGGCGCCGGTCGTGGTAATCGTTCCGGGCCTGGGGATCTTCTCGGCAGGCGACACGTATGCGCAGGCGAACACGGTGCGGGAGGTCTACCTCGACGCAATCGGCGTGTCCGTCGAGGCTCACCGGCTCGGCGGCGTCCGCCCTCTCGCGGAGACAGAGAGGCAGTTTATCGAACGCTGGGAGGCGGAGGCCTATCGCCGTCGTGTCGGTGCCGGCACACTGGTGGCGGGTCGGGCACGTGGTCTTGTCGTCGTCGTGACCGGCGCCGCCCAGGGCTTCGGGCGCGCGATAGCCGCCGACCTGGTCGCCCAGGGCGGTCACGTCGTGCTGGCCGACATCAATGCCGGGCAGGCCGGACTCGAGGCCCGGACGCTGGCTTCCGAGTTCGGCCTCGGACGGGCCTTCAGCGTCGCGCTCGACGTGACGGACGACGCGTCCACGGCAGCCTGCTTCGACGAGGTCGTGCGCCACTATGGCGGGCTGGATCTGCTCGTGTCGAACGCCGGTATCCTCCGGGCCGGAGGCGTCACGACCCAGAGCATCGGGGAATTCGACGCCGTCACGCGCGTCAACTACAGGGGCTACTTCCTCTGCGTCCGACACGCTGCGCCCATCCTGGCCTGCCAGCATCGGGGCCGTGCCGATTACTGGGGCGACATCGTCGAGATCAACTCGAAGTCCGGACTCGTCGGCTCGAGCCGGAACTTCGCCTACTCGGGCAGCAAGTTCGGCGGCGTCGGCCTCACACAGTCCTTCGCCCTCGAACTCGTCGACGACGGCATCAAGGTGAACGCCATCTGCCCGGGTAACTTCCTCGACGGGCCGCTCTGGTCGGATCCCGACAACGGCCTCTTGGTCCAGTACCTCCGCGAGGGCAAGGTCGCAGGTGCGCGGACGATTGAGGACGTGCGCCGGTACTACGAAGGGAAGGTGCCGATGGGGCGTGGCTGCACGCCGGCCGACGTGCTCGAGGCCCTCTACTACGTGGTCGCACAGCGGTACGAGACCGGCCAGGCCATCGCTGTCACCGGTGGCCAGGTGATGCTGAAGTAGCCGGGAGCCGAACCTTGACGGAACCTGAGCCCAACGGGCGGCCCATTCCAGCCACGCAGCATGCGATCCAGATCGTGGACGCGGGCCGGACACTGCACAATCGCGAGAAGGCCGTGCCGATGCCGGGGCCACACCAGGTCCTCGTACGCATGGAGGCGTGTGGGATCTGCTTTTCCGACACGAAGCTCCTGCACGCGTTCACGAGCCATCCGCGCAAGAGCGTGGTCCTCTCGGGGCTCGACGCGGACGTGCTGGCCGAGATCCCCTCGTACGTTCCGGGTCGGCTGCCGACAGTCCCCGGGCACGAGCCGGTCGGGCGGATCGTCGCGGTGGGCGACCAGGTGCGCCGCCATCGCGTCGGCGAGCGGTGTCTGATCCAGACCGACTACCGCCACCTCCCGACGGCAGCCGCGAACGCCGCCTTCGGCTACAACTTTGAGGGCGGGCTCCAGGAGTACGTCCTGCTCGACGAACGAGTGATCGTCGAGCCCGGGACCAACCAACGTTTTCTGATCCCGGTTGGCGAGGAACCGAGCGCATCGGCGGTCGCTCTGGTCGAGCCGTGGGCGTGCGTAGAGGCGTCCTACGTCTATCGCGAGCGTCGCGGCCCGCTCCCCGGCGGTCGCCTGCTCGTAGCTGCCGACGCAGGTCATCCAATCGCTGGCATCGCTGAGCTGGTCGAGCAGGCGGGTCCGGTCCAGCTGACCGCCCTCCTGTCCGACACCGAGCAGCGGCGGGTGCTCGAGGCAGCGGGCTTCGCCCTGACCGGTGCCGCCGATCTGGAGGCCATCCCACGCGGGGTATTCGACGACATCGTCTACTTCGGAGCGGATGCCGGCAGGATCGAGGCGCTCCAGGATTGCCTGGCGTTTCGGGGTTTGATCAACGTCGTTGCCGGCGGTGCCTCGTTCGGTCGCCCCATCGCGCTCGACGTCGGCCGTGTTCACTACGACCTCACCCGCTGGACCGGGACCTCGGGCACGTCCGCGATCGAAGCCTACGCGGCGATCCCTGAGGACGGCGAGCTTCGACCCGGGGATCGGATGGCCGTCATCGGGGCCGCCGGCCCCATGGGCCTGATGCACGTCGTCCGAGCGGCATCGGCGGGCCGGAAGGGACTGTCGATCTCGGCTATCGACATCGACGACGCCCGACTGGAGCATCTCGGGCGGGCGGCCGGGACGATCGCTCGATCACGTGGGGTCGAGCTCACGGCCGTCAACTCGCGGAGCACTGAGGTCGCGCCGGGTTTCAGCTACATCGCGCTGATGGTGCCGGCCCCGCCGCTTGTCGGCCAGGCGGTGACGCTCGCCAGCTCGGGCTGCCGCATCAACATCTTCGCCGGCTTCGCGGGCGGGACCCGCGCAGAGGTGGATCTCGATCGCTACATCGAGCGACACTGCTACTTCCTTGGCACGAGCGGCTCCGGAATTCCCGACATGAAGGCGGTGCTCCAGAAGCTCGAGCGTGGCGAACTCGACACCAACATCTCCCTCGACGCGGTCTCCGGCTTCGAGGGCGTCGCCGATGCGCTCGCGGCCGTCGAGGGTCGCACCGCAGCGGGCAAGATAATGGTCTATCCCTCTCTGCCCGACCTGGGACTCATCCGCCTTTCCGAGCTGGGCGAGCAATTCCCGAGCGTCGCGGCCGCCCTCCAGGACGGTCGCTGGACGAAGGCGGCCGAGCGGGAACTGCTGCGGGTGGCCGGCCGGCCCGGGAGGCCTGCGTGAAGTCACTGCGGCTGTATGGGCCCGGTGACCTCCGTCTCGTGGACGAGCCCCCTCCCGTTCCCGGTCCGGGTGACGAACTCGTCCGCGTGACGGCGGTAGGCATCTGTGGTTCCGATCTCCACTGGTATGCCGATTCGGGCATCGGAGACGCCGTCCTGTCCCGGCCGCTCGTCCTGGGTCACGAGGCGGGCGGGCGAATCGAGTCCGGACCGCAGGGCGGCCGGCGCGTGGCGATCGACCCGGCCATTCCGTGCGAGGCCTGCGAGCAGTGTCGTGCCGGCCATACCCACCTCTGTCTTGCCATTCGTTTTGCGGGTCACGGCGCCACGGACGGCGCCCTGCGCGAACTGGTGGCCTGGCCCGGCAGGTGCCTCGTTCCCGTGCCCGACGGCCTGGACGACGCGGACGTCGCGATGCTCGAGCCGCTCGGCGTTGCCCTCCACGCGATCAGGCTGGCCCACGTCCGGCCGGGCGCAGGGGTCGGCGTCTTCGGCTGCGGGCCGATCGGGTTGTTCCTCATCCAGCTCGCACGCGCCTCGGGCGCGACAACGATCCTTGCCACCGACGTGCTGCCGCATCGCCTCGAGGCGGCGCGCGAGGCCGGCGCAACAGTCGCGGCGATCGCGTCCGGCGGGTCGGAGCGGGGCGAGCTCCTGGCGGCGACCGGCGGACGCGGCGTGGACGTAGCCTTTGAGGTCGCCGGTGAGGACGACGCGCTGGAGACGTCGATCGCGCTCGCAGCGCCGGCAGGCACGGTGGTCGTCGTCGGCATCCCGGCGAGGGACCGCATGGCTTTCACGGCGTCCATCGCCCGCCGCAAGGGCCTCACGATCAAGCTCTCGCGGCGGATGAACCGTGTCTACCCGGACGTCATCCGGCTCGTGGAGGCGGGGCTGGTGGACGTTCGATTGGTGGTGACCGCGAGCTACCCCCTGAGCGAATTCGAGGCGGCGTTCAGCGCGGCCGTGGCTCGTGAGGGTCTCAAGGTCGTCGTCCGGCCCTGACTTCGCGGCTCCACCCCATGGCGCGATGAGCGCCCGCGGGTCACACCAGGGTGGTGTTCACACCGAAGGCGGCCACGACAGCGCGGATCTCGTCGAGCGTCAGGCCTTCAGCCCGTCCCCCCAACAGCATGTCCATGTACTCGTAGTTGGCTGCAGTCTCCGCGTACTCGATCCTGTCGACGGCCCGTTTCACGGAGATGTCCGAGCGGGCCATGACACCGTGCTTGGCCCATACGACGATGCGGTGCGCCCGGAGACTCTTGACGTTCGCCTCCATCAGCGGAGCCGAGCCGGGCAGCATGAACGGCAGGGCACCGATGCCGGCCGGCAGGTTGATGATCGTCTCCGGCTCCCACCGCAGCAGGCGCCGGTTGAGGAAGTCCTCGTCTCGGTAGTCGGGTATCTGGCTCAGATAGGTGAGGTGTGGTGGCTGGGCGTGGACGACCGCGTGGAAGTTCGTGCCGGTGCGTTCGACCGTGTCGTCGTGGACGGCGAGGTGCGAGTTCCACTCGGAGGTGACGCTGTCGAAGAGCCGGCTGGGCGCGGTATAGAGCATCCCCGAGGTGCCGTCGGGCGAGATCTGGACGATCCCGAGATTGGCGGCGGGGTCGACGTGGATCTCGCGCAGGCGCCGACCGGAGCCGGTCACGATGACGAAATGACTCGCCAGGTGCGGCGCGGGCTGCGGAAGCGGGATCTCTTCGGCAATCGGAAAGCGCCGACGCACCTCGATCGGCCAGCCGACGTAGACGGAGATGTTGCCGGCGGCTCCCTCGCTGGCTTCGATCGCAGCCACGTGGCTGCCGCCCGCCCCGATCGAGTCGAGGATCTCCTCCAGGTCTGGGAGTGGTTCCACTAGCGCCATTTCGCCGATGACCTCCTGCTATGGACGTCTATGGACGCCGCCTGGCGGGGTGGCGCGGCATGCCCATCGTCCTGCGGCCAGGCAAATCGTACCGCGGCGGCGCGGGTCGCCCCGCGACGATGCGAGTCGTCCCGCAGCTCGCCGGCCTCATCGACCCAGCTGCAAAGATGCCAGTGGTACTGCCGCCTTCCTCAGTCGAGGTGGAAGACTTCGTCCAGGCGGCGGTGGAAGCCGGTGGCCGGATCGATACAGGGATCGATGAGAGCCCCCATCTCGGACTGCCAGCGAGCGTTCACCGGAACTCCGTCCATCATGGATCGGAAGCGGGCAAAATCGTCGACCTCCAGTACGCCGAAGAGATCGTCGCGATGGAGGTAGATGGAGTAGTTCCGAGCGCCGGCCGCCTTGAGCGCCTCGAGCATCTCGGGCCAGACCGCAGCATGACGCCGTCTGTATTCGGCCTCTGCTCCGGGCAGCAGTTTCATCGCAAACGCGACACGTTCCACTGCATTCTCCTCGGACGCCTGGCCCGGCCCGAGTGCGGTCGAACCCGACGCGATCGTGTCCTTGAGAACGTGGTTGCCAGGAGAAGGCGATCCGTGGGCTTGATGTCGGACGCGGCGGATCGTCTCGAAGAAGCCGACCCCGGCCGAAACGGCCGGGGTCGGCGAGTGTGACGCGAGGATGCGGCTAGAAGCCGAACGACGCCACGTACTGGTCGATGTTGGAGGTGTTGAAGACGAACGGAGGCCCGAGGACAACGACGCTGTCCGCGCCAATCGTGTATGGCTGGCCACCGTTGAGGGACGGAACCGTAAAGGTGTCGCCCGGATTGCCCTTGATCTGTCCGGTAACGAGATCCACGGCCACGGCGTACGCGAGGTAGCCGAGGTCAGTGACGTTCCAGAGTGCGAACTCCGGCGACACGCCGGACTTGACGAAGGCCTGCATACCCATCGGCGTGCCGAGACCGGTGACAAACACCTTGCCGATCAGGTTCTGGGACGTGACCACCTGCGCCGCGGCAACGATGCCGACGGTTGTCGGTGCGACGATGACCTTGAGGTTCGGGTGAGCCGCAAGCATCGCCTGAGTCTGCTGAGTGCTGATCGTCGGGTCGTCATTGCCGTAGTAGACGCCGTCCCACACGAGGCCGGCGTACTTGGAACCCTTCAGCGTGTCCTGCATCGCAGCGATCCAGGCGTTCTGGTTCGTCGCGGTCTGGGCGGCCGAGAGAACTGCGATCTCGCCGGTGCAGCTCGGAGCTTCGTCGCAAGCCATGTCGGCGAGGCCCTTGCCGATGCCAGCCGTGTCGGCCTGGTTCACGAACACGTTGTACGCACCGACCGCAGGGCTCGAGTCATAGCCAACGACCTTGATTCCAGCGGCCATCGCAGCCTTGAGGGCGGGGGCGATTGCGTTGGCATCGTCCGCGGAGACGATGATGGCCTTGGCGCCCTGGGTGGTTGCCGTCTGGATGAAGGGGATCTGCTGCGTCGCGTCAGCGGCGCTCGGCCCAACCTGGGTCAGGGTGCCGCCGAGGGCAGTCGCCGCGCTCTGGGCGCCCTTGAAGGCGACGTCGAAGTAGGGGTTGTTGATCTGCTTCGGGATCATGACGACGCTGCCCGACATGGCCGCTGTCGTCGGGGCTGTCGTAGGCGCGGGCGTCGCCGACGAGGAACACCCTGCCAGTGCGAATACGAGGGCCACTCCGGCGGCCGCTCGCGGCAAGCGATGGAACATTGACCGACTCCTCCTTTGGACGTTGTGGAACGTTGAACGATTCAATTGGGCGTCTTGGATCGAGCCACTCCTCCCTTCGAGTACTACCGAACGACCTCGCCGGGCGCCGGGTCGCGAGCCGGCCGCTTTCGTCCGAGACGACCACGGCTGACCAGGTCCCGGCCCTGGCGAGCGAGTAGGGGTGTTATCACGGAAACGATCAGAAGCAGCCCGATGGCCACGTTCTGGTAATCGGTCGAAATGCCCGCCTGCGTCAAGGCGCTCTTAAGGGTTGCGAGAATGAAGACTGCGAGGATCACCCCGGGGACGGTTCCCTTGCCGCCATTGATGTCCACCCCGCCAAGGACCACGATCGTGACGACCGCGAGCGTCATATTGAGTCCATTGTCGGGGCTGGCCGTTGAGGTTCGCGAGGTGAGGATGATGCCGGCAAACGCGGCTACCAACCCCGAGACGGCGAACAGAGCCGTCTTGAGCGCCGCGACCCGCACTCCGGAATACCGCGCTGCCTCCTTGTTCTTGCCCACAGCGAACACCTGACGTCCGATCCAGGTCCGGTGGACGATTGCGACGGCGACCAGGGCCAGGACCAAGAACACGAGAAGCGTCCACGGGACGAACGTGCCCGGGACGTAGCCGAAGCCAAAGTTGGTGAAGCCTGCCGGGAAGTTGCTGACGACGGTCGAGCCAAGGACGACATGGCCGAGCCCCCGGAACAGGGCATACGTCGCGAGAGTCACGACGAGCGACGGCAGGCCCCATCGGGTAACGATGATGCCGTTGAAGAGACCTCCGGCGACGCCAACCAGGAGGACGATCGGTATGGCCGCCTGGAGGGGAACTCCCGAAGCCCACAGCCATCCGAGGACGCAACTCGACAGGCCCACCATCGACTCGACCGAAAGGTCGATCTCGCCGGTGATGATGATCGGGGTCATGGCCAGGGCCATGATCGAGATCTCCATGACGGCCTGTGTCGAGAACCCGAAGTTCGGCCCGGTGAGGAAGAAGCGCGACAGTTGTGCGCCCCACCAGATCAGGACGGCCAGGATGACGACAAGGAAGACCTCCAGGCGGGCTGCCCCCGACAGGGACCCGAGCAGACGGTTCATGGCGCCGCCCGAGTTGTCGCCGGCAGCCACAGAGGCCTCGGCAGACGGTGGCGGCGCGTCTGGCCCGCCAGCTGGCCGCGGATCTTCTGTCATCGCATTCGGCTCCGGGCCTTGGCGCGCTGTGCACGCATCTGGACGAGTGCATCCGTAGCCACGGCGAGCAGGATCACTGCGCCGTATATCACCTGGAGCCACTCCTGCGGAAGGTTGAGGACGACGAGCGCGTTGTTGATCAAGCCCAGGAAGAGGGCGCCGATGGCTGCGCCGACGACGGTCCCCGAGCCGCCCGCAATCGACACCCCTCCAACGACCACCGCGGCGATGACCGCCAGCGACTCGCCACTTGCCGATGACGCGTAGAGCTGCCCGAATTCGATCCCCCACAGCACGCCCGCGACGCCGGCGAGCATCCCGCTCACCGCAAACGCGAGGAAGACGGTCGATCGGGCGCGCACGCCGATGGTCGCCGCGGCCTCGGCGTTGCTGCCGACGGCGTAGACCTGACGGCCGAATACGGTGTACCGCAGGATGAGGGCCGCCACGATCACGACGGCGACGGCCAGTATGACGAAGAACGGGACACCGAAGAACGTCTGGCTGGCGGGCTGCGTGTACCCGGCGGGGAGATCCGAGACGGAGATCTCCTGACCGTTCGCAACCAGGTAGGCCAGACCGCGATAGATGCTCAGCGTTCCAAGCGTGGCGACGATCGACGGCACGCGGAAGACGGTGATGACCACGCCGTTGGCCATGCCCAGCGCCAGGCCGAGCCCGATCCCGAGCGCCCAGGCCGCCGGAATCGGGAGGTTCTGGCCTTTCAGCGCCTCGGCGACGACGAACGCGACAAGACCCATCGTCGATTCCACGGAGAGGTCGATGTTCTTGGTGATGATGACCAGGGACTCACCGACGGCCGCGATGACGATGATCGCCGTCAGGGACGTGACCGAGACCAGATTGGTGGGCGAGAGGAAGTTGGGTGCCTCGAACCAGACGAGCATGGCCAACACGATCACGACGCCGGCCAGCGTTGCCTCGCGGGAGCGAGCCAACCTGCCGATCAGAAGGCCAGCGCGGTTGGGCGCATGGGCGTTCGCCGGCATGCTAAGAGCCACTATTCGCGTCCTCCGTCACCTGCCCCGTCGCTGCGAACATCACCCGCTCCTCGGAAGCCTCGGCTCGCGGGATCTCGGCCGATATTCGGCCTTCATGGAGCACCATGATCCGATCGCTCATCGCCAGAACTTCCGGAAGCTCGCTGGAGATCAGAATGATCCCGAGTCCGGACGCCGCGAGGTCGGAGATGATCCGATGGACCTCCACCTTCGCGCCGATATCGACGCCGCGAGTCGGCTCGTCGAGGATGAGCACCCGCGGTTCGGTGGCCAGCCACTTGGCAATGACCACCTTCTGCTGGTTTCCACCCGAGAGTGCTTCGATGAGCTGGTCCATGCCGGTCGCGCGGATCCGCAACCGATCGGCGTAACCCGCAGCAAGGGCGCGCTCACGACTGGTCTGCACGAACAGGCGCGGAAAGAGCCGTGGAATGATCGGCAGGGTCACGTTCTCGGAGATCGTGAAACCCCCGACGAGCCCTTCCAGGTGCCGATCCTCCGGGACGTAGGCGATGCCTGCCCGCAGCGCCGCGGACGGGCTCTCGAAGCTGACCCGTCTGCCGGCGAGCAGCACTTCGCCGGAATCGGCGCGATCGATGCCGAACAGGACGCGAGCGATCTCCGTGCGACCGGCGCCGACGAGACCGGCCAGGCCGACGATCTCGCCCGTCCGGACCGAGAAGGTGACATCGCGGAAAGCGCCCACCCGAGTCAAACCGCGGACATCCAGGAGCACGTCGCCGATCTTCGCGGCGACCCTCGGAAACAGCGACACGGAGCGTCCGACCATGTGGCGGACGAGATCGGCGGCCGTGAGTTCTGCCGTCGGAGCGGTGATCACGTGGCGCCCATCGCGGAGGACTGTCGCGCGATCGCACAACTCGAACACTTCCTCGAGGCGATGGCTGACGAAGAGCACAGCCACGCCCCGGTCGCGGGTCTGGCGAACGATGTCAAAGAGTCGCTCGACCTCGTTCGTGGAGAGCGAAGCCGTCGGCTCGTCCAGAATGAGTACGCGTGCATCGATCGACAGCGCCTTCGCGATTTCGATCAGCTGCTGGTCGGCCATCGAGAGACCGCGAACGACCTCGCCCGAGTCCAAGTGGACGCTCAGACTCTCGAAGATGCGATCGGCCGACCGCCGCATGTCCCGCCAGCTGATGGTTCCGAAGCCGCCCGTTGGAGCATGGCCCATGAAGACGTTCTCGGCGACGCTCAAGTCGGGGAACAGGCGCGGCTCCTGGTGGACTACAGCGATACGGAGCGCGCGCGCGTGGGCGGGCCCGTGGATGAGTGTCGGCTTGCCGTCGAGCACGACGGTGCCCGAATCTGGCTGATGGATGCCGGCGAACACCTTGACGATCGTGCTCTTGCCGGCGCCGTTCTCACCCACGAGCCCGTGGATTTCGCCTGCTGCCAGATCCAGAGACACGTCCTGAAGCGCCTGCGTTGCCGCGAACCGCTTCGACACTCCTGCAAGCGCGGCTGGCGGCGGTCCGCTCCGCGTATCGGCGCTCTTCGTTGCCTCGATCGGCATGGTCTCGGTCATGCGGACGCGTCCTTCGAGGTCCGAGCCAGGGACCGTCCGGCACGACGCTCGGTTACCTTGCCGAACCCCGGCGCCAAATGCACCGAGATGCGTCGGCGGCGAAGCTCGTCGGCAATGTCGGCCGGCGCTCCGTCATCGGTGACGACCGCGGTCAGCCTGTCGGTGCTGCAGAATGTCGCGAACGCTGCCCGGCCCCATTTCGTGTGGTCGATGAGCGCGATGACCTCGCTCGCTTCGTCGACGATCAACCGCTTGATCTGCGCCTCATCGTCCGTCGCGTCACTCAGCCCCGTCTCGATGGTGTAGCCGGCGGCACCCATGAACGCCTTTTGGATGTTCACCTTCTCGAGCAGCCCCCCTCCCAACGGCCCCACCACGGAGAGCGCCTCCCAGCGGACGAAGCCGCCGGGCATGGCCACGGTTATGCCCGGGTGGCCGGCGAGCTCGGAGGCGATGCGGAGTCCGTTGGTGATCACGGTTAGGTGGACCCAACCGCCGCGTACCTTGAGGTGCCGGGCCATGGCCAAAGCGGTGGTGCTTGCGTCAAGGGCGATGCTTTCGCCGTCCACGACCAGGGCGGCCGCGGTCGCGCCGATCCACTCCTTCTCTTCGCGCTGGAGGCGCTCGCGGACTTCAAACGCACGCTCCGGCCGGCTCCGGCCCGGCGCAAGTGCGCCACCGTGGGCCCGCACGACTCGGCCTTCGGTTTCGAGCGCGCGGAGATCCTTCCGGATCGTGACTGCTGAGACGCCGAACCTGGCCGCCAGGTCAGCGACGAGCGCCCGACCGTTCTCCTCGACAATCCGGGCGATGTGCTGCTGGCGCTCACGCGCGAACACCTCCGGGTGATCGCTCGGTTCCATCTGGGCCCCAACTCTCCTTCGGTGACCGCCCGATCGTTCACCGGTGACGGCGTGAACAATTGCGCATTCCGACCATAGTTGAGAAGCAATCGAACTGTCAACAAGGAGATTGAAACAAATCGGAACCTGTGGCAAGCTGCCCGATATCGCGGCCAAATGCCGCCCGGGGACTCGGTCGCCCGGGACCCGCCCCCACCCAGGACATGCTCTAGCCAGACAGGGAGGGATCCGACGGTGACCTCATCCACGACAGACAGTCGCTCGGCAGGGGCCGTTCTTCGAACCCAGCGGATCGAGCTCCCGTCATGGGCATTCGGCAACTCTGGGACGCGGTTCAAGGTCTTCGCGCAGAAGGGCGTTTCGCGCACTCCGTACGAGAAGATCGACGATGCGGCACAGGTTCACCGCTTCACCGGTGTCGCGCCGACCGTCGCGCTCCACATTCCATGGGATCGGGTCGACGACTTCGGGGATCTCGCGCGGCATGCTGCCGAGCAGGGCGTGGCGCTGGGAACGATCAACTCGAACACCTTCCAGGATGACGACTACATGCTCGGCAGCGTTTGCCATCCGGACGCGCGCGTTCGCCGCAAGGCGGTCGACCATCTTCTCGAGTGCGTCGACGTCATGGACCTGACCGGATCGCGCGACCTCAAGCTGTGGTTCTCGGACGGCACCAACTACCCCGGCCAGGACGACATCCGCGCCCGCCAGGACCGCCTGGCGGAGTCGTTGCAGCAGGTCTACAAGCGGCTCGGCCCGGACCAGCGCATGGTCCTCGAGTACAAGCTCTTCGAGCCCGCCTTCTACCACACCGACGTTCCGGACTGGGGCACGTCGTTCGCCCATTGCGTCGCCCTCGGACCCAAGGCAAAGGTAGTCGTCGACACGGGCCACCATGCGCCGGGCACCAACATCGAGTTCATCGTCGCCTCCCTGCTGCGCGCCGACAAGCTTGGCGGCTTCGACTTCAACTCGCGGTTCTATGCGGACGACGATCTGATGGTCGGTGCGGCCGATCCGTTCCAGCTCTTTCGGATCATGCACGAGGTCGTGAAGGCGGGCGCTCTCCGACCGGAGGCCGGCGTGGCCTTCATGCTCGATCAGTGCCACAACATCGAGCCGAAGATTCCGGGGCAGATCCGGAGCGTCATGAATGTCCAGGAGGCGACGGCCAAGGCACTGATCGTCGACCAGGAGGCGCTGGAGTCGGCGCAGAAGTCCGGCGACGTCCTCGGGGCGCACGCGATCTTGATGGACGCCTTCGACACGGACGTTCGCCCGATGCTGCGAGACGTGCGGGCGGAGATGAAGCTCGATCCCGATCCCATGGCGGCGTTCGCCCGCTCCGGCTACGCGGAGCGAGTTGCGGCAGAGCGAGTCGGCGGGCAACAGGCCGGGTGGGGCGCATGAGCCTCGAGACGGCGCATCGTATTCGGGAGCGTCGCAGGGCCGTCGATTCGGGCGTTGCGGCCGCATTACGGCGGTGACCGGGACCGTCGCGGCCGTCGATCTCGGCGCATCGTCGGGGCGCGTCATGGTCGGCCGGGTTGGCCCGCGCACCCTCGAACTGGCGGAGGCTCACCGGTTTGCAAACGAACCCGTGACGCTGCCAGACGGCCTGCACTGGGACGTGTTGCGTCTGTATCGGGAGATCACTGAAGGCTTGCGACGCGCCGCGCGGCTGGCACCCGAGCTCTCGAGCGTGGGGGTGGACGGATGGGGTCTCGATTACGGCCTGCTGGATCGTGCAGGCCGGCTCCTCGGCAACCCTTACCACTATCGGGACGGGCGCACGGTCGCCGGGGTAGAGCGGGTCCACGCCCAAATGTCGCGGCAGCGCCTGTATGCGATGACCGGCACTCAGTTCATGCCGATCAATACCGTCTACCAGCTGGCGGCCGCGCTGGGGACGGCGGAGCTTGAAGCGGCGAACGCCCTGCTTCTCATTCCTGACCTCATCGGATACTGGCTGGCCGGCGGCCTTCGCGCCGAAGCCACGAACGCCTCGACGACCGGCCTCTTCGATGCCGTCGCCGGTACCTGGTCCAGCGACCTCGTCCAGGCGCTGGGCCTGCCCATGTCCATACTGCCCGACCTTGTCCACGCCGGCGACCCGCTCGGCGCGATAAGGCCGCAGGTCGCAGCGCAGACGGGGCTTTCAGACGACGCGGCACTGACCGCTGTGGGGTCGCACGACACGGCGTCCGCCGTGGTGGGCGTGCCGGCGGACGACGAGCGGTTCGCCTACATCTCGTGCGGAACCTGGTCGCTCGTGGGGGTGGAACTGAGCGCACCGATCCTCGGGCAGGCCAGCCAGCAGGCGAACTTCACGAACGAGCTTGGCGTGGACGGCCGGATTCGCTATCTCCGCAACGTGATGGGTCTGTGGCTGCTCCAGGAGTCGGTGCGGGAGTGGGAGCTCGAGGACGGGAAGGTGGATTTCGGCGCGTTGCTCACGGCCGCCGCAGAACTACCAGGCGGTGGTAGCGTCATTGACGTCGATGAGCCCGAGTTTCTTCCGCCCGGCGATATGCCGGCACGGATCGCCGCCCGTTGCCGAGCGACCGACCAGCCCGTCCCGGCTTCCCGCCCGGCGCTCGTGCGCTGCATCCTCGACAGTCTGGCTGTCGCGTATGCACGGGCGATCGTCGACGCACGCAGGCTCTCGGGGCTGGACATCAAGGCGATCCACATCGTTGGCGGCGGCAGCCGCAATGACCTTCTGTGCCAGCTGACGGCAGACGCCTGCGGCGTGACGGTCATAGCCGGCCCGGTCGAAGCGACGGCACTCGGCAACGTCCTGGTTCAGGCCCGGACGCTAGGGCTGATCCATGGCGATCTGGTCACCATGCGTTCGGTCGTTCGTCGCACGCAACCGCTCCGCCGTTACGAGCCGGCGGCCCACTCGCCGACGCCGGCGGCCCACTCGCCGACGCCGGCGGCCTGAGAGATCGGGCCGCGCACTCATCACCGATCGCGGTCGGCCTTCCACCGGAGGCCAGGCCGATCATCCGACTGACCAGCCAGGCCTGCCACTCCAGTTTTCCCATAGACCGCCCGACATCACCGAAAGTGCGCGCCCTTCCTCTGCGCGCTTGCCGAATGCAAAGACGATGGACGGCTTGCCGGCGCTTTCGGCGGCCTTCGGATGCTTTCGTCGGTGGCCTTGACAGCTCGACCGGGGCGTCATAGCATCAACGAGTCTTTATATAAAGACGCGTTGTTTTGACCCGGTGGCTTCGGGGGCGCGCGGTCGGCTCTGGCTGGCGGGCGCACTCGGGATCATCTTCGTCAGCGCGGCGGTCACCGCGGTCCAGAGAACCTGGCACGTTCGGACGCAGCTTCGCAATGAGGAGTAA
>Ga0182027_10000959_pt1 | contig 48682 bp, 51 predicted proteins | sample 712E1DmetaG_FD_121300 | JGI IMG/M metagenome (GOLD analysis project Ga0182027, IMG submission 121300) | Permafrost microbial communities from Stordalen Mire, Sweden - 712E1D metaG (Illumina Assembly) | ecosystem: Environmental > Terrestrial > Soil > Wetlands > Permafrost | place: Sweden...
AACACAACCAAAATACATTGCCTTGAGGCGAAATGAAGTTAAGGATAAAACGCCGTCCGAACAGACTATCTCAAATTGGATAGACAGTAAAAGAACTCCTGAACCTCTGTGGGCTGATGCAATACCAAATGACGCCAGAACTGACCAGAAAGGGAGGACCCAAAGGCAGACTATGGCGCTTAAGGACGTGCATTACCGTTTGCATGCCGTTATTAAGCCATGGAAAAATTTTAAAAATCATTTATCAGCGTTCGAAGCGCAGTTTCGCCGGCGTGCCTCTCAAGGGAAATGTTTTTATCAGCCTTATTTTGGATGTCGTGAATTGAGAGTAGATTGGTCGAATAGAGTAAATTCATAAACCGCTGTTCTATCCGACCTCTCTTCATTATTCCGTTGATAAACAGCTAACAAATAGCTAACGGACAGAATGATACCTTATAACATCGAAAGATACCGGACGCTTAGTTTGAGTTTTTCGGGGTAGACAGGACACCACGCGTTCAGCTACAACAACACTAGCCCGGACAACTACAGTTAAATCCGGTATGCGCTATCAATTACTTTGTCGGGGTTGATTTCTAGTTTTCTGTGGACTAAAATCAGGGTGTCGGCAGACCTAGTGTAGTGACACCCTGATTCGTTGAAAAATCTGTCAATAAGATTCTTACTTTGAGACTGGTGAGCCGTCTGGGATTCGAACCCAGGACCACCTGATTAAAAGTCAGATGCTCTACCAACTGAGCTAACGGCCCTTGCGCAAACAAAAAACTCTTACTACATGGAGTAAGATTTCACTGTTCCGAATTGAATTATAGCCTGTTCAGGCTGTAATCGTCAACCATAAGGATTAAAAAACAGTTATTTACCTCCGCTACAAAAGCTAGTACAATGTGAAGTGTTTGTTATCACTCTAAAGAGCGGTAAACAGGGGGTAGAACGATGGATTGTATTTTTTGTAAAATTATCGCCGGAATAATTCCCAGTGAAGGGGTTTATAAAGATGATAAGGTGATCGCTTTCCGTGATATCAGTCCGATGGCGCCGGTGCATATTTTGATTATTCCCAGGGAGCACATCCCCACTCTTAACGATATCACCGATCAGCAGGCTCCATTGGTAGCGCATATGGTTCAGGTCGCCAAACAATTGGCGAAACAGCAGGGAATTGCCACGAAAGGTTACAGGATTGTGATTAACACCGGTCCGCAAGGCGGGCAATTAGTTCAGCATTTACATATGCATCTGCTAGGGGGACGTGAATTATCAGGCGGGTTAGGTTAATTCTCCCGGAGTACCGGATAAAAAGGTAAAACATTCATGCGTTTGTCGCTAATTTAAGCAGAACATTTCTGAATTCCGACTTCCGTCGGTTAGTGTTTTTTTAAGTACTCGAGGTACATGTACAATCCGGCAATACTTTTAGCATCGCATATCTTACCAGAAGTCAGTATTCTGGTGATTTCAGATACCGGCACTCTGACCAGTCTGATACTATCCGTGTCTTCAGCGACTAAACGGCTGGGCACCAGGTCAGTGACCAGATAAAGATACAGGTTTTCGGTAGTATACCCTGGCGCGGAATAAAAACTGCCTAATTTAACCAATTTCCGCGGTAGATATCCTGTCTCTTCTTGCATTTCCCTTTTAACCGCTGTTTCAACATCTTCTCCTGGATCGATGCCACCTGCCGGAATTTCCAATAATTCTTTTTGCACTGCTTCCCGGAATTGATTCACCAGCAGAATATTATTGTTCTCATCGATTGCGACAACAGCGATACAGTCGGCGTGCTCCACAATCTCACGAGTCGTTTCCCGACCATCCGGCTCGCGCATGGTATCAACTCTTAACTTCACTGCCCGCCCGTCGAAAATCACTTTACCGGATATTTTGTTGGATTTTTCCACTTCGTTTTATCCCTGTTCGATTGCTATTTTAATCGTCATTGCTGTTTCATCACAGTTGGGGAACTTAGGGCAATGATAACATTCGGTCCAGATTTTTTGTGGCAGCTTCATCTTGTCGACTTCTTTCATTCCGAGTTTCTCAAAGAAACCTAATTTGTAGGTAAGACAGAAGACATTGGCAATACCCAACTCCTTAGCTTCATCGAGGCAAGCCGCTACCAGTTGTGTACCGAAACCCTGTTTTTGTAAATCTTCATCGACGGCCACCGATTTTATTTCCGCCAGGTCGGACCACATTACATGTAATGCGGCACACCCAATGATTCGTTTACCTTTCCGGATAACTACAAAATCGCGGATGTTTTCATAGATTTCACTCAGTGAGCGAGCCAGCATTTCCCCCCGCCCAGCAAAAGTATTAATAAGCTTATGCATGCGCGGCACATCGCCGATTTTAGCCCTTTCAACTTTAATGGAATTATTCTTTACCAAGTTAGCACTTCCCCTTTAATCGTTTTTCCAGAGAGCTGTAAAAAGTCGACTCCGGATGAATTCTCAAGAACCTGATTGTATATTTACTTCGCTTGATGGTGACCATTGCGTTGCTTTTCGCCATAATATTGATATGTCCGTCGATACTAATTGTTGCCGGATGCACAGCCTGAACACCAAGCCTGACAGCAACTTCGGGTGGTAAGACCAGACAATAGTTAGCGCTAAGATGAGGCATTATCGGAAGCATCACGGTATCTTTAGAACGCGGATTCAGGATAGGGCCGCCTGCTGCCAAAGCATAGCCGGTGCTACCGGTTGCGGTTGCCACAATCACCCCGTCTGCTTTATAGGTCGTCAATTCCGCGCCGTCAATACTGGCGGTAACATGAATGACACGCGCCACTTCCCCACGGGCAACCACCACATCATTTAATGCATAAAATGTCTGTGACCGTTCGCCATCAGCAAGGTTAACCTTCACTTCCAGCAGGCAACGCTCATCAATCCATCCTTCGCCCGCGAGAATATGGTCGAGTTTCTCTAACATCTCTTCAGTAGTCAACTCGGTTAAAAAACCAAGGTTTCCCAAATTAATGCCGGTAATGGGCGTTTTACTTGGGATAACTACCTGCGCTGCCCGTAAAATTGTGCCGTCACCGCCGATTGTGAGAATCAATTCAGTGCCGTTTGTTTTACATCGGGCAGATTCCGTATCCCATGCCGAGCAAATCCAAACGGAAAGCCCTCTGTCAGCCAGAGACTTCTGTAATTTTTTTGCCAGCTTGCCCGCTGACTCTTTCATGGGATGGTATAAAATACCGATTATTTTCAATATTTTCCTGCACTATCCGAATGAGGCTATTTTCGAGGGGGTATTAAGAAGTGTATCATCGGCAATCTGGAGTGTCAAGGAAATGACGCCGCTCCGCTTGATTTCGCTCTCACTTTAATGATAATCTGAAGCTGTCAATTAGTCATACGTGAGGGGTAAAACAAGATGGAAGAGAAAATCGTTTATTTTGACAAGCCCGGCCCTGAAAATACCGATGAAGTATTACGTATCGCCAAAAAACGCGCTAAAGAATTGGGCACTAAAACCATTGTTGTGGCCACCACAATAGGTAATACCGCGGTACGCGCTTCCGAAGTATTTAAAGGTATGAAAGTAGTGGCAGTTACCCATTCTGCCGGGTTTAAAGGCCCCAATACTCAGGAATTGACAGAAAAAAACAGGAAGCAGATTCTGGCTAACGGCGGCCTCATTTTAACTGCAACCCATCTTTTCCGCGGTGTCAGCGGCGCCATGCTTAATAAATTTAATTCCCAGGAAATTGGTGTTATCATCGCAAATACCCTGCGCCTGATGGGACAAGGGATGAAAGTGGTCGTCGAAATCAGCGTCATGGCAGCCGATTCCGGTCTGGTGGATATCGACGAGGATATTATTGTCATCGCCGGCAGCGGCAGAGGCGCTGATTATGCAGTTGTCCTCAAGCCAGTCTATTCCAACGACTTTTTCGATCTGAAAATTAAAGAGATTCTCTGTAAGCCGAGGTTTTAATCGAGTTGCCATACATCAGCTAAAGCTGAGTACCTTCGGGCTTTTAGCATTCAGTTTTTTAGTATTTTTCTTATATTGTTTAGGATTTAGAGTTTAGAAATTATGATTTAGGACTTAACACTATGGGATATCACGAACACAAAAGACTGGAAAATAAAAATATCGGTTGCGCGGTGATTGTTACTTCCGATAGTCGCACCGAGGAAACCGACGAGTCCGGCAAGCTTATCAAACAACGGCTGCTGGATAACGGACACAAGGTAGCTTACTACACTATCCTCAAAAATGATGCGTTGACTCTAAAAAACAAGATCATTGAATTGACAAAACAGGATGAAGTGCAAGTTATCATCACCAGCGGCGGCACAGGTTTGAGCCACAAGGACATAACAGTCGATACAGTTCAATCGATGCTGGAGAAAAAACTGGATGGCTTCGGGGAGCTTTTCCGCAGCTTAACCTATCAGGAACTGGGCACGGCGAGCATTATGAGTCGCGCCACTGCCGGCGTCATCAACGGCAAAGTCATCATCTGTTTTCCGGGCTCGTTAGGAGCTGCAACACTGGCCATGGATAAAATCATCTTGTCCGAAATCGGACATCTGGTAAGGGAGGCAACAAGATGAGACCTTTTGGCTCTCTTATTTCATATCAAAAAGCTAGGGAGGTTGTAGACTCTCATATTCAACCCATCACACGTAGTGAGTCAGTGTCAATTGATGATGCCGTCAATCGGATACTGTCCCAGGATTTAGTTTCCGTAATGAATGTTCCTCCCTTCAATCGTGCGTCGATGGATGGTTATGCCGTCAAGGCAAAAGATACTTTCGGAGCGGGGCAATTCAAACCTAAACTATTGAAAATAATCGGTGAAATTCATGCCGGTGAGAAAGCAATCAATAAAATCAAAACGGGCGAATGCCTGCAGATTTCTACCGGCGCCATGATGCCTGACGGAGCCGACGCCGTGATGATGGTGGAAGATACCGAACGTGATGACGACAAGGTAAAAATATTCAAATCGGTTACACCATGTTCCAATATCGGGAAAATGGGTGAAGACATCAAGGAAGGCACAGCTGTTTTAAAGGCCGACGTTCTGCTGGACGCAGGGAAAGTGGGCGTGCTTGCCTCGCAGGGATTATCCCAAGTCAAGGTCTACCAAAAACCGAAGATAGCTATCATCCCAACAGGTGAAGAAGTAGTACAAGCGGGGAATAAACTCGATTCCGGACAATTGTATGACATTAACTCACACACGATTGCAGCTTTAGTCAACGTCAGCGGCGGTACACCCGTTAAAATTGGCATCGCGGGGGATGAGACAGAGGAATTACGCACTACTATCGAAGAAGCCTTGAAGAGTGATATCGTAGTGCTTTCCGGGGGGTCTTCTGTGGGAGAGCGCGATCTGCTGGTGGATGTGATCGAGGGATGGGGCGAAATTCTGTTCCATGGCGTGCAGGTAAAGCCCGGTAAACCGACCATCTTCGCGATGATAGGAGGTAAACCACTACTAGGGATGCCCGGATATCCCACTTCCTGTCTGATCAACTCTTATCTATTTCTGGCACCCGCCATCAGAAAAATGGCGCATTTGCCGCCGCGCAGACTGGAAACCGTGAAAGCGAAACTTTCACGAAGCGTACCCGGCAGTACCGGCAGACGGCAATTCCTGACCGTGAAACTGGTTGGGGATGAGGCAGTGTCGGTATTCAAAGAATCAGGCACAATCACCAGCATAGCTAATGCAGACGGTTATATCGAAATCCCGGAGAACATCGACCTGCTGGAAAAAGGGACCATTGTAACAGTGACATTATTTTAAAATATTAAATCCGAAAGACCATTTAATTACAAAAAACTAAAAAAGCCCCTATCGCTATTGTCATTCCTACGAAAGTAAGAATCCATCAAACAGCTTTGCACAAGATAATTGCTCTGTTTGTTTCTATACATTTTTACGTCTTTTCTTTTTTTATATAAGCAGGGGCTCCCTGCATCAGATACGCGTGGCCGTATTTCACGGAACTGGGATAATACTCTGTCGCTAACTGTACTTTTCCGGCAGTCTCTTCCCCTGCCTGGTCGGCAATAAAAGCCAAAGCCAGATCGATACCCGCCGAGACTCCAGCTGCAGTCCAGATATTACCGTCATGAACTATCCGTTCATCAACCACCGTCATGTCAGTGAACTGCCGTAATCTTTCCAGAGATGCCCAATGCGTGGTGGCCTTTTTACCTTTCAACAAACCGGTAGCTTGTAAAATAAAAGCGCCGGTGCATACAGATAGCATTTGCTTACAGGTTTTACTCTGTTTTTGAACAAATGAAATAAGCTCCTTATTATCTATTTCTTTACGTGTTCCTTCCCCACCCGGAACCAGTAAATAGTCGAGAGGGGGACATTTTTCAAAGCAATAATCGGTTACGATTTTCAGTCCTTTAGCGCAAGTGATGATGGAACCATTTTGGCTTATTGTCAGACATTCTTCCGGACCTTTCAGTTTCTTGCTCCACACACCAATAATTTCCCACGGCCCGACAAAGTCCAGTTCCTCGAGTTCGGGAAACAATAAAAAGCTAAATTTCATATGAATACTCCCGGTCGAATTGGTTATCTTTACAATAGGGGTGTTATTTAATCTCTTTAAACAGGGTATGGCTATAAATTTCAAAACCATGTTTATGCCAGAAAGAATCGGCTATCTGATTCTTAGCGGCAATTCCCAGTTCAACCCGATTAATGTTTTTTAACTGCAACCACTTGATTATTTCAACAAGCATCTGTTCGCCAATACCCTTGCGCCGATGGCTTGCCGTAACGCCCATATCATCGATATGACCAAACTTATCGCGTCCAAAACCCGGTGTTAACCCCCGTATTTCAGTCAGAGAGAACCCGACAATATTTGCCCCATCCAATGCTACCAGTACCAGACTCTCTTCCGATTTCATCATTCGGCGTAACTGGTGTTCCTCAAAACTCAGGATCGCCCCCTCTCTGGGTGTGAAAATGTGGTCGATATTCTGATGGAATATCATGAATTCCCACCAGAGTTTACCGATAGCGGTGACATGCTTCTCTTCCGCTTTGATAATCTCTATCATCTAGGCCTTCTTGCGTTTGTAGGTACCGCTTTTGCCTCCGGTCTTGGTCTCCAGATAGATATCGGTGATGGTTATGCCTTTCTCAACGGCTTTGCACATATCATAAATCGTCAAGGCAGCGACACTTACGGCAGTTAATGCTTCTATCTCCACTCCGGTCTTGCTGGTGCTTTTTACAGTGGCCGTAATACCGATGCTATTCGTCCCGAAAAGGTCGAAATCAATCTTGATGCGGTCAATCGGGATAGTGTGGCAGAGCGGGATAAAGTCGGGTACTCTTTTAGCCGCCATAATTCCGGCAACACGGGCAACTGCCAGGACATCGCCCTTTTTCATACCGGCGTTTTTAACCTGTTCCAGCGTGGCAGGTTGCATTATCACCGAGCCTTTAGCTACTGCTTCGCGGACAGTAATGCCTTTTAGGCTGATATCTACCATTGTTGCTTCGCCGCTGGAATTGACATGACTTAGATGTTTTGCCATATTATTTCTCCCGAAGGTAATCGTAGCAGGATTAATTGATACTGGCAAGTACAATGAAAAAGGTGGGTCAAGATAAACCCACCTTTTAACTGTTTAATCTAATATTGCAGGTTTAGTCCGTGGTTTCAGCCAAACCGTCGTCGTCTTTCTGCCCGACTTTTTTCGGTCGGATCTTTCTGTAGACGTCTTTCGGCGCTTTCTTCTCACCGTCAACCGTTAAAAGTCGGTCAATAGTGATATCGAACAGTTTTTCATTCTCCTCAAGGTACGGCTCAATCAATTTCCAATCCGCATCGGTCAGTCTGGCAAACTGTCCGCCGTTGAGTTGTTCCTCGACCAGTTTCCGATTCGGATCGCGCACATAAATCGCGCCGCCGGAGGCCAGCGAAAATATATTAGAACCGGGATAGGGCGATTCTAAATCACGTATCGACCCGTCATTATCATCGAAACCAAGACCGTTCAATACTACAAACCCGCCGCCGTTCAGCGCATCGCCGGCCATAAATGATTCGGCCAGATAGTCAAGCGCCGTTCCATTAATGACCACACGCGGCTTGCCGACGGCATTGATTAAAGGCCGGCCTGCAGCATTGCCCATGATATATGCCGCGCCGCCTTTGGCACCGTACATGAATGTCTGCCCGACATCGCCGTAGACTACCAACTTGCCATCTTTCATGATCTGGCATAATTGGTCCTGAGCGTTACCATGTACATATATCTCCATACCATCTATCCCTGATGCCAGATAATCACCCGATGAGCCGTAGACATCGATCCTGACACCTTTGGTCGCCGGTCCTAAACCACAGCCCGTGAACCTCTGGCCGCGGTATTTATAGACAATGAAGTTTCGCCAACCGAGTTTGAAAGCTTTGGTTATTAAAACTGCATCGCAATTCTCACCTTCCGGCTCAAAATTTCCCGCGTCGATCACCAGTGTTTTGTTATTCTGGTGCGGTTTCTGTAACGAACTATGGGTGGCGAAATTAATTTGCGCAAAATGGGTGGTCGGTTTTTCCGTGACCATCGGTATGGTTGCCAATATTTCATCAATATTAATCTTCAGGACATTCTGCACAGAGCTACGTTTAATTTTACCAGTGTTGTAGCGCAGATCGTTCAAAAGAGTTAAAGCTGTAATCGCTATTTGTTTGAAGGCATCGTTTTTCAGACCGTAAGCTTTGATCGATTCGATCACGAATCTGAACTTGTCAGCTTCGAATCCACTCATCTCGTCCCGGACATAAGAGAAAATCTTATAAGCAGCGGAACCATCCGATTCGCCGAATAAAACACCGAGTTTTTCCTCTACGGATTTACTTTCTAACGCGCTGACTTTTACTTTCTTCGAGACATCAACTGAGAACTTATTCCGCGGGGTTTCGATCACTTTCCCGAATTTATCGGTACAGATGAGCTGTTTTTTACCCGCGCCTTCTTTGGCATCTTTCAAACTGAAGATAAAAGAGCCTCCATCTGTATGACTGCCGCCGCGTGCATTCCAATATTTATCAGCAATAGGTCTGAAACGAGCGTCTTCACGCTGCAGGGACACCAGGGTTGCATCGATAGCCTGTTTTTCCGAACAGATCAGACCGACCTGTACCTCGCCCTCCTGGAAAGCAAACACCTGCGGTCTAAGCATGGCAGTATCCGTAATGCCAATCAGCTGGAATTGATCGTTTTGCACATTATTACGAGCGATGATGAAGAACCACGGCCCGTCCGGCGATGAAAAGACATGATGTTTCTGAATGGCCCGGTACAGCGCCTGTTTTTCTGCCGGAAGCATATCAAAATCCATCTCAGAAGTTGGTGCAAGGGCTTCGATCAGGTATTCGAGTGGATATTTGTAAACCCTGCTCCACAGGTCGATTAATAACGCCGCTTCCTCTGTATCGGTAAGAAACAGGGGATAATAATTACGCTGTTTTAAATATTCCAGAACGGCTTGGTAATTCGCAAAGTCGCCGTTATGTACTAAAGCCTCATTTAACGCGCTGAAGGGATGACATCCCCCCGGATGCCAAACCCGTCCGCGGGTGGGATAGCGTTGATGGGCCAGCCAGACGTGCGCTTTGAAATCGTCCAACTTATAATAACGGACAACGTTCTCAGCGTATCCGACGATCTTCAAAATCATCATATTCCGGCCGTGGGACATGACAAACGCCTTTTTTTCACCGAGGGAAGCATAATATTGCTTGTTGATCTTAAAGCTGTTCTGATATACAAACTCGTCTTCGGCGTCACGTCGGTCCAGGGAAGTTAAATGCTCATCTATAATAAATTTATCCAGGACATCCTTCTTAACTCGGACGAAATAACGCATGATATCAGGAGGTTTTACCTCCAGACCGATACTTCGATAGTCGTCAAGCGTATCGAGTTTTTCAAATTTGTCGATTTTGAAATACGGATGGATGTAGGCGTGTTCAATTTCCTCTGCCACGCCGGGATCCAGCAGCGCAATATGGACCATGTAGTCTTCATCCAAAACCTTACGGGAAACACCCAACGCTTCCGGGACAAATCCGACGGCGCCAATACCTCCGCCTTTCCCGTTACCCCGGTTATGCATTTGCACCGAAGGCTCGAAGATGTTTTTTCCGGTCACCGGAATGGAACAGACAAACCCTGTGACGCCGCAACCGCCTTCCTCTTCGGTATTGACGGCCAAGTCCGGCATCTGATTGCATAGTTCAGTGCGTGAAGATAATATTTTTTCGGCATTATCCATTATAGTGACTCCGTCTCATGACTGTAATCTATATGCTTTAGCAGGTCTGTCCGTCCGACAAGTTCCTTGACGCTATGCATGCCGAACTTTTGCAGGATCTCAATCAACTGTTCATTCCAGGCATTATACACATTGGTTAATCGCTGCGTTGCCCACGCTTCGTTAAACAGATCTGCCAACTCTGAATCAGTTGAAGCAATGCCTCTCGCGCAGCCGCGTCCCGATTCGCAGTTTCCACAACGGACGCACTCTAACGAGACCAACTCCGCCGTGCCGATTACTACACCATCGGCGCCAAGACAAATGGCCTTGGCCAGGTCGTGAGCAGTCCGTATACCCCCGGAAGCAATGAGTGTTATACCATCACGCACACCCTCGTCCTTCAGGAATTTATGAACCTTGGTGATGGCATATTCAATGGGCATGGCAATATTCTTTTTCGCAATATCGGGCGCTGCCCCTGTACCGCCATAACCGCCATCGATATGGATGATATGTGCTCCGGCATAGTATGAACCTACCGCCACCATATCAACATCGTTGGGGGTTGAGACTTTGACGGATACCAGGGCATGGGGATTTATTTCCTTGACCCAATCGATGTGTTTTTTATGATCTTCGATGGAATATACCGAGTGGAACGGAAATGGGGAAAACAGCGATGTGCCTTTAACAGCCTCGCGCATTTTAGCAACGCTTTCCGTATTTTTTTCGCCGAGAAGATGCCCGCCGAGACCCGGCTTGGCGCCTTGAGCGTATTTAAATTCGATGATCTTGACACGTTGGATAGTCTCTTCACGCACCCCGAACAGACCGGTAGCGATCTGAGTAATTACATGATCGTTATACGGTTGGAGATTCTCCGGATAACCGCCTTCGCCTGTGCAGGTAAAGGTATTCCAAATTGTCGCATTATGGGCTTTAGAAACCATCGTTGGCAGGCTAACTGAGCCGAAGGACATGCCGCCCCCATATACCGGGGTGGAAATGACGACGTTCGCACGTCCGTCATTTCTGCGATTTAGCGGGATTTCCGTGGATATCTCCGATTTATTAACCTTTTTAGGGTGCGCGGGGAATTTAAACCGCAATTTATCGAAGCCGCCCCCGGAATTACCTACGTTATATTCGATATCCGTGCGCTCCGGCACATGACCGGTTTCAGCCATTATCCAAGTCCCCGTGATCATGTCCGCCGTCCAGCGGAAGTCGCCAAGAGTCTCGTACATGGGATTCAATGATAGGCTCAAGGCTTTGCGCGGACATTTAGCGACGCAATAGAAATTCTTGCTCTGGCACTCGAAGCCGATACATTTGTAATCGATGGGACGTTTTACTTTGTTGTGTCCCTCTACCCTTTCGTGCACACCGTACGGGCATGTCTTAGCGCATGTTCCGCAGTTGATGCAGGCATCGGACCGGGTAATCTTGTATTTCGGCACCTGGTGCTTAAACCTTGATGGGGCTAATTTAATGTTTACGGTTGATGGTTTCATATGCTTACAGCTTCTTTTATTTTAAAATAGTCCACCAATTATATTATTAAAAAAGTTTACCGAAAGTATCCTTATCTATTTCTTCGAAGAATATTGCCCGGCCTGATTCTCCTCGCAAGCGGCGGGCTTCACGGATTCCCATAGCTCCCATCATTTCTAATATCTGCGAATGCCAGGCGCTCATCAGATTTATCATCCGCTGTTCAATTACAGGAGTGGAAATCTTGGCAAGCCCTTCCGGGAGAACCAGATATTTCTCCCTCTCTTCATAAATTCTGGCGCCTAAGCCGATTAATAGCGGTAAGTCTATCGCCGTCAGGTCAGCTCCGCAAAGCATGGACTTCGTGACATGCTCGGCCAATCCTATACCTCCGGAAGCAATAATAGTAACTTCATCGCGCATTTTGTCTTCTACCAGCCGCTGATGGATGGATCTGACAATATCCTTGAGATGCCGGCTACCGGATCCTGCCGGACTATTCAGTTCCTGACCGCGATAATCGGCAACGATATGGATGATTTCTGCGCCATCCCTCGCCAGTTTAGAAGCAGTGTATTCCACTTCCTTCACTGCCGGGACGCGGATTATCAGAAGTGCGTGACTGATCTTTTTTACTTTTTCCATGAGAGCAGCGAGTTTTTTCAACAAGGCATCGTCATATTCGACGGACACCATACGCGCTTTTTTAATTAACTCTTTGTGTGTGTCTATTTCCGCGGCTGAAAGACAGGGGATAATGTTGTCGATATGTTTCTCGAATTCTGCTGTAATGTCGGCAACCGGCATTATAACGAAAGTGTTCAGTTCGGTCGCGGCTTTTACCATCGCTAGCCTGATACTCGAATTTAGTTTTTCCGCCGGCATGTCAAACAGGATGGGGAGAGAGACATCGACGGTATCAGGCACCTTCGATATTAGTTGTTTTTCTGCGCCAAACACCAGGTGATTGAGCTTTCGCCCCAGATCGATCGAAGTGCTGATATATTCACGCCCGTGGATTCCGTCCCGTGTAGGGCGCACGATTTCAGACATATCGGTCCACATGCTATCGAATCCTTTACCGGTAAATGGTCCCCGGTAACCTGCGCCGGAAACAGGGACATTCCCATCCTCCGCCTGTTTCCAGAGAGTGATCAAAATATCGGCTTTCCAATATGAGCCACCGGTAGTTAAATAACCGGTATCCAGGGATTTTTCAAGCGCACCGCGCGGGCATTCCTGAATACACCGGAAACAATTTCTACAAACAACGGTGTTCGGGTCTGCCATTTTCCGCGGGTCGGCTTCGCTCCGTTTGTGCGCCTGGTAAATACATACTTTGGAGCACTTGCCGCAATTAATACAGTTTTCTCCCCGTACAATCTTGAATTTATACACATAGTCCAGTTCGAGCGGCGTGGCCTTGGGATGAATGTGATATTTCTTGGGCATAATTTTTATCCGTCTTTTTAGATTTTAATTTATATCAAGCGGTTTAATTATTCCGCTCTACCATATCCCAGTACTCTTTAGTGTCATCGACCTTTTTAAGAAAATCCTGGATTTGAGCTTCCGGAAATTCGAATTGTTCTTTGAGCCGTTTCTCCAAAGCATCCCAGAGATTCATCAACTCGAGGTTAGTCTGACATATCTCTTCGCATGCTTTGCAGTGCATACACATAAAGGCGATAGCCGCTTCTTCTTTTGTCACTTTCTGTCCGGCAAGGAGTTTCTTGGCAAGGGCAATTTTCCCTTTGGCTGTCAAGGCTTCATTCTGCGTAACGAGATAAGCCGGACATACTGCAATGCAATTTCCGCATTTGGCGCAGGCATGAAGATTCAGTTCGTAATCCAGGTTGGAGATCTTTTTATCTTTTCCGAGAACGAGTGTGCAAGCTCTGCCGACTACCGGACTCGTCGCCCCCAATACCTGCATCGCAGGTCTGAAAAAGCCCGGACTGAATACCAGCGAAGTCAGCCCTTTCGCCCCGACGTTGAAGAATTTACCCCGATTCAGGATATTGTTGGGGTCCGTTTTTGCTTTATAAACCTTTAATTCATCGTATCTTGTCTTGTTGTAAAGGTCATGGACAAAAGCAGCATTCCAAAGGCCAAGGCCGTAAGGTTCCGCGCCATGTGCGATGGCGGTTCTGGTAAGTATGGCAACCAGCGGGATATTGATGATATATTTCTTCCTTCTGGAATCGGTCAGGAACGTTGCCATGATCAATGCCTTGTCAGCGTCGATAATGTAGCTATCGATGCTGATTTCCGCCCCGAAATTGGATCCGATCTTCTTGGCTTTTTCGATAAAAGCTGCCGCCGATTTAATAGGAATGATGATTTCGCTGGCCAGGATGGAAGGCCCCAAGCGCTTGGTTTTCATTCCGAACAGACGCTCGTTCCAGAGGTAGCTGGCTACGTAGGCAGGCGCTTCTTCAATCTTGCCATGTTTCGTCATGAAACTTGTGAATTTTACATCATCCCCGGAACTGCTTAACTCCACCAGGATAGCGGCGCTCTTTTTAAATATACCGGACCGCATGATCTCGTTCATATCACCCATCTGGTTTTCATCCAGAAAGCGGATGGTATCGGGATTAATCTTATTGACACCCGTTTCTTTTACAAATGAAGCGATGAATGTAAATGCTTCTTTGTCACCCGGGAAATACAATAGATGCGGATATGCGCTTTCCGGCATGTCCCGTAATTTGAGTGTCGCTTCAACGACGATGCCGAATTCACCCTCGGTGGAAATGAAGTATTTGAAATCCGGTTCGGTTGGTGATAGTTTCTTTACCTCAGCATTACCTGTAATCACAGTCATGGATACGATCATTTTCGATATATGGCCGTATCTGAAGCTATTAATGCCAATGCCACCGGTCGAAATCCATCCGCCCACCGTGGAAAATTTACTGGAAGGGTACGCCATGAGGCATAGGTTCTTCTTTTTAGCTAAGATGTCTATGTCGCTCCAACGTGCGCCTGCTTCCACGGTTGCAGTCTTTTTTACAGTGTCAATCTCCAGAATATTACGAAAGGGGGACAAATCGATGACAATTCCGCCTCTGGTTGGGATGACGCCGCCGAATCCCCATGAGGCTGCTCCCCGAGGCACTACTGGTATTTTGTGGTCGTTGGCGAAAGTCAGTACCTGTTTGATCTCATCTACATTTTTAGGCTGCACGACGAAATCCGGCAACGTCTTGAAAAGTGTTTTAGTCATAATCGCCGGCAGATCGCCAATATCATGACTATACTGCTCTCTTTCGGCCACCTTATCGATGATTTTTACATTGCCCGCCAGTTTTCTGAACTCATCTACGTTCATAGTTTAATAATCCCTTAATCTGAGTGTTAAAATTATCGAAACCAGCAATTCAATTAAAAACAACATACGGCAAGTACTTGCCGTATGCCGTACACTTTAATAATCGCAGAATCTGCCGGTCTTTGTCAATATTACTGAAGGGAACCTAAAATTGAAAAGGTGATGAATCCACATGTTTACTGGCAGAACTGATGTGATAATCTGCCGCTTCAAAGCTTTATTTAAATACATCGAGTAAATGTATTTCCTATCGGCGAATCGATGGCAGACAATCTTTTAAAATACGACTAAAACCGGGTGCGTACTTTTATACCGCGATTATTCAAGTAATCTTTCAACTGGCCGCAAGTGTATTCACCGTAATGCACGATAGAAGCCACCAGAGCCGCATCGGCATGACCAACGGCAAATGCTTCGTAAAGATGTTCCGGTTTACCGGCGCCACCGGATGCGATAACCGGAATGCCGACGGAATCGGCAATCATCCGCGTGAGGGTTAATTCGTAGCCATCTTTGGTGCCGTCGGCGTCAATCGAATTGACCACCAACTCACCGGCACCAAGTTTCTCACCGGTTTTCGCCCACTCGATTGCATCCCGACCTGTGGTAACTGTGCCGTCGTTGATCACGATCTCGTAACCTGAGGGAATTCCCTTTGTCCTGGCTGTTTTTTTTACGTCCATCGAAAGTACAGTACTCTGCGCGCCGATGGCATCGGAAATTTCCGAGATAAGCTCTTTTCTTTTTACAGCGGCGGAATTTACGTTTACTTTTTCAGCGCCCGCTAGCCTCAATTTAGTAGCATCTTCAACAGAGCGGATGCCACCGCCAACTGAGAAAGGAATGAATATCTGTGACGCTACCGCTTCCACAAATTTAAGGGTGATATCTCGATTAGCCCGCGAGGCGTTAATATCATAGAAGACCAATTCATCCGCCCCGTCTATGTAATACTGGCGCGCTTTCGCCACCGGATCGCCGATGTCTTTCGTATCCACAAATTTTATACTTTTAGCGAGTTTGCCTTCACGGACGTCCAGACATACTATCAGTCGTTTGCTCAACATAATTTACTTGCCTTTTTCTCCGGATTCATAGGAATTTTACCATCCCATTTGGCGAAACGCTGCAGCATGCTTAGTCCAAAACGCCCGCTTTTTTCCGGGTGAAATTGAACGGCAAAGAGGTTTTTATTGCCCACCGCGCAACAAAACTCCCCGCCGTAATCGGACACGGCATAAATATTCTCTTTCCTTACCGGTCGCGGATAATAAGAGTGCACAAAATAAAACTCATCCTCTTTATCGATGCCTTCCAGTAAGGGGTGAGGCTGAAGTATTTTTACGGTATTCCAGCCGATCTGTGGAATTTTGAGGGATTTATCTTTGATTTTAAAACGCACCGTCCTGCCAGGGACAAGGCCCAGGCACGGGGTGTCTCCCTCTTCAGAACTATCGAGGACGACCTGCGCACCCAGGCAAATACCCAATATCGGAGTCCCCGATACAAAAGCCTGTTTTATCGCTTCCGCGAGACCGGTCCGTATCAGATTCTCCATTGCCGCAGGCGCAGCGCCGACCCCTGGGAAAATTATCCGTTCGGCTTTTTTCAAATCCAAAGGATTTGGAGTAATGACAGACGGGATACCCATCTCAGAACAAGCTCTTTGCACGCTGCCGATATTTCCGGCCCCATAATCAATAATTGCTAACATCTACTTAATATATTCCCTATCAAGCAATAACAATCTGCCCTAATCAAAGTCTAAGGGCAGTGTAAATTAATGTCAAGTAATTTCCTCTTCATTATATAGTTGACACCTTTATCAGATAGATATAGTATGCTTATGAAAAACGTAGATTCCGGGAGTTTTGATATGAGCACGAAAATATTATGCTGGAACGTTAACGGTATTCGAGCAGTTGCCCGGAAAGGTTTCCTGGATTGGCTTAAAAAAGAATCGCCGGACATCCTTTGCCTGCAAGAAACCAAAGCCAGTCCTGATAATCTGACCAAAGACTTGTTAGAGCCGGATGGTTATCAGGTCTACTGGAATTATCCCGAAAGAAAAGGCTATTCCGGAGTTGCTACATTCACTAAAGAGACACCCCTCAAAGTGCAAAATGGCTTCGGTATGCCGGAATTCGATGCCGAAGGCAGGGTAATTATTTCTATCCACTCTGACATCACCGTATGTAACGTTTACTTCCCGAACGGTAAACAAAGCGTTGAAAGATTGAAATATAAACTGGATTTTTATAATGCTTTTTTCAGTTTCATTGAACCATTACATCTTAAAGGAGAAAAACTGATCATCTGCGGCGATGTGAATACTGCCCATAATGATATAGACCTTGCTCGCCCTAAAGAAAACGAAAAGATATCCGGTTTTCTGCCCATCGAAAGAACCTGGCTGGATAAATTACTATCAAGCGGGTATATCGATGTTTTCCGCCATTTTCATAAAGAACCGGGGCAATATACCTGGTGGGATATGAAGAGCCGAGCCAGGGAGAGGAATGTAGGCTGGAGAATCGATTACTTTCTCGTTACTGAAAACTTGATTGACCGCGTGGAGAATTCATATATTATGAAAGACGTAACCGGTTCGGATCACTGCCCGATAGCACTGATTTTACGTTAATATTGAGATTCAAGCCAATCTTGACATAACCGGGTCATTAACCTATGATATTTTAGTACTCATTTGTCACTTTTGAGACCGCTAACAAATCTATTACGATATAGTTTATAATTATACACATACTACTATCCATGAAATTGATAAAACCTGGGGAGACAAATAGAGAGTGTCACTACGCAAGAAAACATTAATAATAATGGGTGTTGTGTTGGCTGTGATGCTCATAGCTACCTATTTTCTTACCCAATACATCTTAATCGCCAGTTACGTTAAACTCGAACGGGAAGAGACTCAAGCAGGAGTTCAACGTGTAATATCAGTGTTAAATAATCGAATTACATGGTTGGAAGGGAACACCTCCGATTGGGCATTCTGGGATGATACTTACACCTTCGCCGCCGACCTTAATTCAACATACATCGACCAGAATATCGGCCCTTCAACGTTTAAATCATTACAGATCGATGCTATTGTATTAACAAATACACAAGGTAATTTTCTATACGGTAAAGCCTATGATAAAAACAAACAAGAGTTAATCGAAGTACCACAAAGTTTGAAAACCTTACTTGCTACCAGTAATATTATCAATTTATCACTCGCTTCCAGCAATGGTATTGGTGGAATTGCTATCTTACCGGAAGGTCCCATACTCATTGCCTCCTGCCCGGTATTGACGAGCACTGGCTTAGGGCCTGCTGACGGCGTGCTTACAATGGCACGATATTTAGATAGTAGAGAGATAAAATACCTCACAGATACATCTCTCTCCCCAATAACTATCTACCCCGTAAATGGCTCTCAAACACCAGCTGATTTCACTAAGGCATATCAGCAAATGACGCCGAAGAGACCGGTGGTTATTATCCCACAAAGCAGTACAACAATATCAGGCTATACTCTGATAAATGACATTAATGGAAAACCCGCCTTGCTACTTAAAGCAGATTTTACTCGTGACCTTTATAACAAAGGCCGCGAGAGCGCTATGTTTATGATATTGATATTAATTGCTTGTGCGATAATCGCAGGGATAATTGCCATCCTGACACAGAATAGAATAACGCTATCACGCATCAAAAACATCAACAAGGACATCAAAAAGATCAGCACCAGTGGTGATATTTCGTCTCGAATGAAAATAGATGGTAAAGATGAATTTTCAGATTTTGCCGAGAATATTAACAACATGCTCACAACTATCGAAGAACAAAAAACAAAAGAACTGATACTACGGAAATCACTTGAAGCAGAGATGAATAAACGCGCCGATTATACCCGGGAGTTAGCGCATGAATTAAAAACCCCAATAACTCCGATTCTATCTTCCAGTGAACTGCTGACCGAGGGCATCAAAGAGGAGCCATGGTTAAGTCTGGCTAAAAACATATATCGCGGGGCGACCGATATGAACGACCGGCTTGACGATCTCCTTGACATGGCTAAAGGAGAAGTCGGTATTCTCCGATTAAATATGGAAGAAATCGACCCTGTATCCTTAATACGGCAAATTTCTGAGGAAATGACCCCGTTAATCCAGCATCGTCAGCAAACATTGGCACTTGACTTACCGCCCGCTTTGCCTCATATTATGGGTGATGAGGTTCGTTTAAGACAGGTCTTACGTAATCTTTTAAATAACGCTACTAAATTCACTCCGGAAAAAGGTAAGATTACGATAAGAGGTAAAAGGAATGATAATAACCTGGTAGTGGAGGTTGAAGATACGGGAAGCGGCATTGATGCCGATAAAATGAGTAAAGTCTTCTTGCCGTATGTGCGATTGGGCGAGGCTACCGAGCATCAAAAAGGATTGGGGCTGGGGCTTAAGCTTTCCAAGACACTGGTTGAATTACACGGCGGCATGATTTGGGTGAGTAGTCAGAAAGGAGCAGGTAGCAAATTCAGTTTCTCAATTCCTGTTATTTCCAGTCAGGGAAAGGATATTGCTAAAAAGAGGGAAAACCAATGAAAGTGCTGATAATTGAGGATAACCCGGAAATCTCAGCAGCGATTGGGGTCACTGTCCAAATCCGTTGGCCAGATGCCAAAGTTGTGGCTACCCACCTTGGTGAAAGAGGCGTGGATATGGTGGAGACGGAAAAACCGGACTTGGTTGTCCTTGACCTGGGCCTTCCTGATATCAGCGGGTATGAAGTGCTGAAAAGAGTCCGCCTTTTCTCTGTGGTCCCTGTGCTTGTTTTAACCGTCCGTTCGGACGAAGATGATGTAGTTAAAGCTCTGGAATACGGCGCTGATGACTATATGATAAAACCATTCCGGAAACTGGAATTACTGTCCCGCGTGCAGGCTTTACTCCGCCGTTATACTACTTTCCAGGAGCAGGGAGAGGAAACCCTGGTTTGCGGACCTTTATCGCTCGACCCCAATACCGGCAGGCTTCTGTATGGAGAAAAGGAAATTCGATTGACCAATACCGAAAGAAGAATTCTCCATCATCTTATGCATAACTGCGGCCACGTTGTTACATATACCAGTCTGGCAGAGGCAGTTTGGGGAAATGATTATCCGGATGCCGCCAACAGCCTCAAAGTGTATGTACGCCGCTTACGTGAAAAAGTAGAGGATGACCCCGGGGAACCAAAATTAATCATGACAACCGCGGGGATTGGCTACTCACTTGTTAAACCCGAATAATCAGCCCGATATTATCTAAATACCTTCTCCGCTTAAATATTATTCTCCATATTAAGGCTATTTGTTTTATAGGAGAGGCTGATATGTTGAAAGACTTTAAGGCGTTCATTATGAAGGGCAACGTCGTCGACATTGCGGTAGGTATCATTATCGGCGCTGCCTTTGGAACTATCGTCACTTCTCTCGTTAAAGATATCATTACGCCGCCTATCGGCTTGGCATTAGGTAAAATTGATTTTGCGAACATGCTCATCGTTATCAAACAAGGTACGCCTATCGGCCCTTATGCTTCTTTAACTGCTGCACAGGCGGCCAACGCCGTTACCATTAACTACGGGCAATTTATCAATACCGTCATTGCGTTCTTGATAGTTGCGGCAGTAGTATTCTTTTGTATTGTCCGTCCGATTGCCCGGATGCAAGCGCCAAAGAAAACAGATGCCCCGGCTGCCCCAACCACAAAGGAATGCCCCTATTGTTACTCAACAATTAACATCAACGCCACGCGTTGTCCTAATTGCACTTCTGAACTAAAAAAATAGATTAATACTATTTTTGTGAATAATGGCAACAAACGTTGTTTTATTATGGGACTATATTAACCCGCGGTTATTTAGTACGACCGTAATCATCCTGCAGTCTCACCACATCGCTCAGCTGTGGAGTGGAGACCTCCAGAATCGTCGCGTCTTCCAACGCTTCCACGCGGTGAATCATCATCGGAGGAAGATGCAGACAAAAACCCGGTTCTCCCACAGTTTCGGTCATTTTATCATTCTGCGGCTGCACACTAAACAGTACTTTACCCTTTAACAGATACATGCTTTCGTCTTTCTCTTTATGATATTGGAGGCTTAGCCGGAAGCCTTTTTTAACAAAAATCACCTTACCAACATATAGGGGGGTATGCGCATACAATAGTTCATAACCCCATGGTTTTTCTGTTTTTTGGGGGAGTTTTTCTTCCATATCAATTACTCCAAATCTGTTTATTGATACCATTACTCTAGCAAGATAACACGTCAATCCGCAAGTAAGATCCGTTTTGGGACTAAATATTGCTTCATTTCATTCTTATGATAAGGTACGCGAGGCTAAATAGAGCATTTGCTTGTCATTTCAGATATAATACGATAATGTAAAGAATAAATTTTGCTTTACAACCAATATTAACCACGGTGGAGAGTAAAATCTTGCTGAACGCAGTTCTGATTGCCGGCCAAAACGATGAGACAGCGAATCTATGCCGGGAATTAAAAAACTCCGGTTTTCATTGCTCAATCGTAGACAGTGATGAGGCTAAAGAATATATCACAAAACACACTGTCAATATTCTGCTGATAGAATTCAACGGCTCAGCTGAAATCGAAGTATTGTGCCGCCATCTCCACGACGAGAAGAATTTACCCGTAATTGCTATTGTTCCCCTGGAAAAGCTCGATAGCCTTGGCGATTATGTCGATGATTTTATTATTGCTCCTTATGTTATCAAAGAAATAGCAGCAAGAATAAACCGGTTAACAAAAAAGGAATCTGATTCCTCCACTGAGCAAATCAGGACAGCCGGCATTGTCATCGACCCCGAAAAATATGAGGTTTATGTAGACGGGAAGCTGGTTTCACTGACATTTAAAGAATATGAATTATTAAAATTTCTCACCAGTCATCCCGGCAGAGTATTTACCCGCGATACTTTACTGAACCAGGTATGGAGCGAAGACTATTTTGGCGGAGACCGGACGGTTGACGTCCATATCCGTAGACTCCGTAGTAAAATTGAAGACGCCTCTCATATCTATATCGAAACAGTTCGAAATATCGGGTACCGTTTTATTAAAAAATAGCGCCCCAATATAATATCCCACTCACGAAACATATATTTAATATTCACGAAATACTGCTGTAATATTCTCCCTGTAAAGTAGAGACATCTATAAATAAAGGGGGAACAGATGTCTATCAACTACGCAGATACCGCGTGGATGCTGGTTTCAGCAGCAATGGTCCTGTTTATGACCCCTGGGCTGGCATTCTTCTATGGTGGATTAGTTAGAAGAAAGAACTTCCTGTCCACTATCATGATGAGCTTCGCCTGTCTGGGACTTATCAGTGTATTATGGGTTTTATACGGTTATAGTTTAGCTTTCGGACCGGATCATGCGGGTCTCATCGGCGGATTTAATTTCTTCGGATTGATCGGCGTCGGACAAACACCGTCTTCAGTTTACGCCACCACTATTCCGCAACTGGCGTTTATGGCTTTTCAGGGGATGTTCGCCATCATCACCGTCGCTCTGATAACCGGAGCGGTCGTGGAGCGTATTAAATTCAGTGCACTGACAATATTCTCAGTGCTGTGGTTTACTCTTGTTTACCTTCCGGTCGCACATTGGGTCTGGGGTAGTGGCGGTTGGTTAAATAAACTGGGTGCACTTGACTTCGCCGGAGGCACGGTAGTGCACATTGCGGCTGGTGTTTCCGCGCTTTCTCTGGCGCTTTTGTTAGGTCCCCGTAAGGGATTCAAAGAGAAAGAACCCATGGAACCGGGTAACATCCCGATGGTCGCACTTGGTGCGGGTATGCTCTGGTTCGGATGGTTCGGTTTTAACGCGGGTAGCGCGCTTACTTCCGGCGGGCTGGCATCCAGCGCCTTTGTCGCCACCAATCTCTCGGCAGCCACGGCCGCTTTCGTCTGGATGATACTCAGTTGGATTTACCGTCGTCCATCATTGCTCGGGGTTGTTACCGGCGCGGTTGCAGGACTGGTAGCAATTACCCCGGCGGCTGGTTTCGTCCAACCCATTATGGCCATCCCCATCGGAGCGGGAGTTTCGCTACTTTGTTATCATATGATGCTTTTCCGCGCTAAAACCGGCATTGATGAATCTCTGGACGTTTGGGCAGTACACGGCATGGGCGGTACATGGGGCGCCTTGGCTACCGGTATTTTCTGCAGCGCCGCCGTCAATCCGGCTGGAAAGAACGGCCTCATCTATGGGAACCCGAAACAGCTTTTAATACAGTTCATCGGTGTAATCAGTGTTTCAGCTTTTGCCTTTATCATGACGTGGATACTTGGTAAATTTGTGAACAAAATCATCGGGCTGAGAGTCTCTCCCACCGAGGAATCTGTAGGCTTGGATATTTCGCAACATGGGGAACGTGCATACGGAGGCAACTTGAGATGAAGAAAATTGAAGCGATAATTCGTGAAGAAAAGCTGGAACCGGTTAAATTATTACTGGAATCTTTAGGCTACCACGGCATGACCGTCACCGAAGTTAGCGGCCGCGGAAAACAGAAAGGCGTTCCTATCAAATGGGGTTCCAAGGAATACCGGCTTGATTTTCTGCCGAAACTGAAAATTGAAGTAGTTGTGATGGATGAAGATGTGTCTCCGGCAGTGAATGCCATCATCCGAGGAGCCCGCACCGGGGAAATGGGTGACGGTAAAATCTTTATCATCCCTATCGAAAATGCTATCCGCGTGCGCACCGGCGATTCTGGTACTAACGCAGTCTAAATCACGTAATCGATAAAATTAATTTGAATTGAATGACGGCAGAGTACTATCATTTACATTAATGCTATAATCAGGAAGGTAAGAATTAGTGATTCCGGCGATAATGCCGCCTGAGTTATAAAGAAAAAAGGGGGTTTACGACAGTGCCAAAGAAAGGTATGAATACAGAGAGCAAAGAATATGTTCTCAAGATGGCAAAGGAAAACGATGTCAGATTCATCAGGCTGTGGTTTACCGACATCCTAGGAGTGCTGAAAAGTTTTGCCATCGGTATCGATGAACTGGAAGGGGCATTGGAGGAAGGGATGGGCTTCGATGGTTCCTCGATCGAGGGTTTTGCACGCATCGATGAAAGCGACATGGTAGCCAAACCCGACCCCGATACTTTCCAGATTCTTCCTTGGCGGCCCCTTGAACACAATGCTGTTGCCCGGATGTTCTGCGATATCCAGAAACCCGGCGGTGAGCCTTTTGAAGGCGACCCCAGATATGTCCTCAAACGAAATTTAAAGAAAGCGGCTGATTTAGGCTTTACATTCTATGTCGGGCCTGAATTGGAATTCTTCTATTTTAAAGATTCCAAGAGCACAGAAACTCTGGATTCCGGCGGTTATTTCGACCTAACTCCCATGGATGCCGCCACCGACTTACGCCGTAATACCGTGATCACACTGGAAAAAATGGGTATTGGTATTGAATATTCCCATCATGAAGTAGCGCCCAGCCAGCATGAGATCGATATGCGATATACGGACGCGCTGACCATGGCTGATAATGTAATGACCTACCGCCTGGTGGTCAAACAGATTGCTATCAATCAGGGTGCTTATGCTACCTTTATGCCCAAACCGGTCTTTGGTATTAACGGTAGTGGTATGCACGTTCACCAGTCCCTCTTTAAAGGAGACAGGAATGCCTTCTTTGACGCAAAAGGAAAATATTATCTGTCCAAACTGGCTCGTAATTATATCGCCGGTTTATTAAAATACGCACCGGAAATTACAGCGGTCAATAACCAATGGATTAACTCCTACAAACGATTGGTTCCCGGTTATGAAGCCCCCGTCTATCTATCATGGGCCAAGCGCAACCGCTCCGACCTGATTCGGGTACCGGAATACCGTCCGGGTAAAGAAAAGGCCACGAGAATTGAACTACGCTCGCCCGATCCTGCTTGCAACCCCTACCTTTGCTTCAGCGTTATGCTTGCTGCCGGATTAAAGGGCATCGAAGACGGACTAGAACCACCCGAACCGGTAGAGGAAAACGTTTATCAGATGACGGAAAAAGAACGCAAGGCGCGCGGTATCAATACTTTGCCGGCCAGTCTGGCAGATGCTATCGCTCTAACGGAAAAGAGCGAGCTGGTGAGAAAAGCGCTGGGCGACCATGTCTTCAATGCATTTATCGAAAACAAGAAGATAGAATGGAATGAGTATCGTATTCACGTCTCGAAATATGAGATTGATAGATACTTACCGATGCTTTAATAGACCGTTCATCTTTCCCCGAAAAAGGGAGGTAATGTATGCGCCGACTTAGAATTGCGATGGCGCAGATTAACACCACGGTCGGTGATTTTGACGGCAACGTAAATAAAATTCTGGGAGCGGTGGACACTGCCCGCACGTTTAAGGCAGATATTGTCACACTCCCAGAACTTGCTATTTGCGGTTATCCACCGGAAGACCTATTGTTCAAGCCTCAATTTATTCAAGCAAATCTGCAATCGCTTCAGAAAATTGTTGCAGCCTCGGCTGGAATTACGGTAGTCGTGGGATTTGTTGATTCCGACGGTGATATTTATAATGCCGCCGCGGTGATTTCGGACGGAAGGCTCGTCGGTACATATCATAAAATTTTCCTGCCGAATTACGGCGTTTTCGATGAGAACCGCTACTTCCGCGCGGGTAACGAATGTCCGGTCTATATTGTCAACGGCATCGGCATCGGCATTAACATTTGCGAAGATATCTGGTACGAAGCAGGGCCTGCCACCGTGCAGGCATACGCCGGCGCTGAATTTATCATTAATATCAGCGCTTCTCCGTATCACGCCGGTAAAGGCGAATCCCGGGAGAAAATGATTGCTACCCGTGCTTCCGACACAGTCTCTATTTTTGCATACAACAATCTGGTAGGCGGACAGGATGAACTGGTCTTTGACGGACACAGCCTGGTATTTGACGAACACGGCAATCTGATTGCCCGTGGAAAGCAATTTGAGGAAGACTTCGTTGTTGCCGACCTTGATATTGAGTCGGTCTTTCGGGCACGGCTCCACGACCCCAGATGGCGGAAGGAATCACCCATACTTGAAAAAACCCTATGGCATCAAACTAAAACACTGGTGTCGCAAATTCCTTCACCTTCTCCGAAACCAACGCTTGAATTCAGTCCGGCGCCTATCCTGGATTCAGTCGCTGAAGTCTACCGGGCGTTAGTCCTGGGGACCAGGGATTATATCCATAAAAACGGTTTTAAAAAGGTAGTCATCGGCCTTTCCGGCGGAGTTGATTCAGCGTTAGTCGCGATTATTGCCGTCGATGCGTTGGGAAAAGAAAATGTCATCGGAATCTCAATGCCGTCCCGATTTTCCTCCACCGGCAGTGTGACCGATACTAAAGCATTGGTTAAAAACCTGGGCATCAAGTTACAAACCATTTCTATTGAAAAACCATTCCAAGCCTATCTGGACACACTCACGGAGTCATTTACCGGTACTAAACCTGATAGTGCGGAGGAAAACCTGCAAGCTCGCGTCAGAGGTAATCTGTTAATGGCTCTTTCCAATAAATTCGGCTGGCTGGTGCTGGCCACCGGAAATAAAAGTGAAATGGCCACCGGTTATACCACTCTTTACGGTGATATGGCCGGCGGTTTTGCGGTAATAAAAGATGTCCCCAAAACACTCGTTTATAAGCTGGTAAAATACCGCAATGAACAGGCCGGCTACGACCTGATACCTGCTCCCATCATCAACAAACCACCGTCGGCGGAACTAAGACCCGATCAAAAAGACGTCGATAGCCTACCTCCTTATGAGGTGCTGGATCCGATTCTAACGGCATATGTCGAGGAAGATAAATCGGTAGACCAGATTGCCGCACTCGGATTTGATAAGACTGTGGTACAGAAAACAGCCAAGCTCGTCGACCGTAGCGAGTATAAACGCCGCCAGGCGCCTCCAGGCGTCAAGATAACCAGTCGTGCTTTTGGACGTGACCGGAGACTGCCGCTGACCAGCCTTTTCAAAGAATGGTGATATTGTTTATAATGTAGCCGTCTATGTTACGGATTTCGAGGTTTCAAGGAAATGGTACAGGGTTATACTGCCGACACAGAACGTAAATTAATTGCAATTCTTAAAGTCCTCAATGAATCATCTGAACCGCTTGGTTCTATTACCATTGCACGAGAGTTGGAGCGTCATGGAATTTTTCTAAGCGAAAGAGCGGTCAGATATCACCTCAGAATTACCGACGAGCGCGGTCATACACAGCCGTTCGGCAGAGACGGCCGGATGCTGACATCACAGGGTCTGGAAGAATTAAAAATAGCGCTGGCGCCCGAGCACGTCGGGTTTGTTCTGGAAAAACTGGAAACACTGGCATTCCAGACGACCTTCGATCCCAAGACACGTAGAGGTTTGGTCCCTATCAATACATCAATAATCGATAAGAGTAAACTTAAAGAGGCTCTTACCGTTTTCGGTGAGGTTTATAAAGCTGGTTTTTGTGTCAGTGATCTCATCGGAATAGCTCATCCGGGAGAGAAGATCGGGATAGTTGTCGTTCCGGCGGGGAAAATTGGTATTGGGACTATCTGTAGTATTGTGGTTAACGGCGTTTTATCGAAATCAGGCGTGCCTATCGAATCCAAATTCGGCGGGGTACTGGAATTAAGGAATCCGGATCCCGAACGTTTTGTGGCGATAATCTATTACAGTGGCACATCCTTGGATCCATCCGAGCAATACATCCGAGCTAGAATGACCAACGTCCGCGAGGCTGCTAAAACTGGTAGAGGCAGGATACTCGCGAATTTTCGGGAGATACCCGCGCCGGCGAGAGCGTTTGTCAGCGATAAAATCACTGAGATGAAAGAGGCCGGAATCAAAGGAGTATATCGACTCGGGAATACCAGTGAGTCCATCTGTCAGATACCGGGGAGACTTAACCGCGTGGGGATGGTGTTCTTAGGTGGTTTGAATCCGATGGCGGCTGTGGCTGAAGCAGGCATTCCAGTAGAAAACAATAGCGAGAGCGGATTGGTCGATTTTCAACAGTTGGTTAGCTTTCGTAAACTTTAAGAAATCGCAACATTACAAAAAGAGCTTGTGCTTATAGAAAGCACAAGCTCTTTTTCATTTATAATAACTTCTATTAATGCCGACGGCCGAACCAGTTGCCCAACAGGAAACCGCCTACCGCCAATACCACCGCCACAACTCCTCCTATCGCATAATAACCCCATGTCGGCATTACAAAACCGACAAAGAAGCTGGAGGGTGCGGACCAGGCACTTTCATTAGATGCGGCATCGGTCGCTTTCACTCTCCAGTAATAAGGAGCTTTTTTACTGGCCGGTTTTAATGTTTCCGCTTGAGAGAAGGTGTAAGTAGAAGTAGTCAGTCCGTCTTTTTCCAGTAGGATTGTATTGAACCCAATGTCCTTGGAAAGCTGCATTGTATAAACAATTCCACCATTTGCGTCTGTTACATCTTGCCAGGATAGTGTCGGCACCTTGTCCCCTCTGGTCATATTCGCCGGCAGGGAAAGTACAGGAACTGTTGGAGGAGTTGCATCGATTGCATAGTCGAACGTCTTAGAATTCGTACCATCGGAAACTGTAATCGTGTGCGCGCCGCCTTTACTCACAGGGGCTTTAAAAGTCACTGTAAAAGTACCGTTTGCGTCGGTGGAACTGGTAGCGATCTGGGTATTATCATACTTAACGGTTACCGCTTGCGTTGCCACGAAACCTGAACCGCTGACATTAATACTGCTACCGATGGTACCCTTCGTCGAGTCAATGGTTGTCGTAGGCGTCATGGTAAAATCGAATGATTTCGTATTCGCTCCATCGGTGAAGACCAGAACATGCGACCCGGTGGGAGCCGGCTTGATGGTAAAAGTCGTCGCTAAATTGCCCTTTCCATCCGTAGTAGCAGTTGCGTTTTGGATACCATTATAAATAATAGTAACAGCCGCATTTCCTTTAAAGCCCGTACCGTTGGCGGTGACCGAAGTACCCACCGGTCCGCTGGTTACATCGCCAATAGACAAAGTCAACGAAGTAGTAAAATTAGCAGAGCCCGAATTTACACCGTCACTGGCTTTGATCACATGGACGCCGCTGGTGCCGGCTGGAACTTTAAAACCAATCGTGAAACTGCCATTCGGGCCAATAGTAGTAGGAGATGAAGAGGCAGTAATAGGTACCCCATCGTAGGTAATAGCAATCGGTCTTGAAGCTTGAAAACCAGTGCCTGTAACAGTAACACTGGTGTCAACAGGCCCGGATGTAGGGTTAATCGTCATTGTGGAAGTTACCGAGAAACTGGAGCTCAAAAGATGGCCCGCCGTATCCTGGACGGTCAGGGTATGACTTCCTGCAGAGAGAGGGGGAATGACTATAGAAACATTACTGAGACTTCCGTAGGCATCAGTTCTTGCATTAACAGTGACTGCAGTGCCATCAATCAGGAAGGATGGCGTCGTATTCGCGGCGAATCCGGTTACTGATACCGCAATTGTAGACCCGACCGTCCCCGTCGTGGCAGATAACGTCATACTGGAACTGATACTATAAGCTACACCGGGAGATGAACCGATACTATCCAAAGCGGTTACCGTATGACTTCCTCCCTGCATTGAGGGTACAAGGATTGCAGCATTAGAAAATTCCCCATATGCGTCGGTAGTAATTGCGGATACCGGGGTCTGCGGAATACCATCAAAATAAATTGTAATTGGATTGTTTGCGGCAAAACCGTTACCGCTAATCGTAAGCCGGTCGCCAATATGCCCTGATGTAGTACCAAGCGTAATTTGAGGCGTGATTACAAAAGACGGATACGGAATATTTTGAGTATCTCCTGCAGGAGGTATGATTGTAATATTATACGAACCTCTAGGCAAAATAGGTACGCCGAAATAAGTACTTATGCTTGAAGCGCCAGCCGCTACTATGACACTTGTCAATGAGTAGGTTGAGAAGTTGATGGCATAAGTGCCGCCCGTAAAAGTAGTAGCCGGCGTCGCATACACATAGAGAGCTGTGCCCGGAGCTCCCGAATAAGGTGACAGCGTTACCGAATATGTCGTCCCCGCAAATACCGGTAATGCCGTGGCTATTATTATCATTATTACCAATAGAACCGTAATAAATATGATAAAGAACCTTTTGCCTCGTGTCATAATGTCCTCCTTCCGAAAAACATACCAGTATCCAGGGAATTGCCTCTCAAAGTTCCCTTATTATACTACATAACGAAAATACTGCCAATAAGTCAGGTGAATTTTTGTTCATTTATAAGACACCTTTTTGATATATATTTTCTCGTTTATATACATTTTTCACTTGCTTGTAGTATTTACGAAACAACTTGAGTGTCACTCGTTAATTTTGTACCCCGAATACATTATCCTTGATTTTCAGTTAAATAGTTATAAAACGCGTGGGAAAAAGATTACAAATCTGTAACTTAATCCGTCGACGGACTTCTAGTGAGACGGGATAATTGTCCCTATTTCGAAAAAAGGGATTGGGGGAGAATTATCGTCATCAATTCGTTCTATGTGCATGCGTTGTATTCATTTCTTCCAGCATATCGCCCTTTCTCTAGCTCTCTCCCACAATACATTTTGACTTAAGGTCATACATCAGCCTTCTTCTGAGTACGTTCCAAAAGTACTGCGGCCTGTGAGCCTTAGGGGGCAAGAGGATCAACAGTTATAATAAATTTTTACTTTACTTGCGAAGGGGATAAAACTGAAATTAGAGACCGCGCGACAACGTAACAGTAAGATAACCCCTATTCCTGTCGACGAAATAATATGGATTCCTGTACATTTCCTTCGTCAAGTACCTTCGGCCTACGCAGGAATGACAACGGGAGAGTGGGGAAAAGGGGAAAACATCGGCAAGCGTCCTTCTTCTGAAGGACGCGCCGCCAAAGAAAGAAATTCTCTTCCCGCCTGGAAGACTATAGTACTTTGCGAATGCAAATGTAGATTAAAGAGATGGGGCATTGGGTGTTGATTAACGTTGTGATAGCAACAATGTGATACTAATATAAACCATTCCAGGTGCTGCTCGATGATAAACTGTTACCTATATGCACGTTTATATAAAGCGTAATTTTATCAATAAAATAGCCACAATATTTTAGCTTCAAAGGTATTGCAATTTGTCATACCGTTGGTATAATACATAATTAGAAGGAGGCAAGTGGTTGGTCAAAAAATTGATTAATGGCTTGTCTCTGAGCATATATTTAAAGGAATATACGCGGGTCTAGTTCTCAGATTACCGCTTTGAGGAAAATAAGTTTGATAATAAAATGTGATTGTGGGGCACTGGTGAAATAAGGCTGCTGATTAAATAAACTGCGTTCAATACCGTAAACCACAGCATTAGAAATAAATTTTATGAAATAGTTGAGACAAACCCGCATTATCAATATTCTTTTACGCTCAGTCGGCAGCCGTAAGCGAGTTAATTGACATCTTATAGGATTCACTGTTTTTGATGTCATACTCGTTTTCTAAGAATTCTTAAGAAAAACATCTCTGTTTGGTTAGTTGTTTCCGATGCAATGTCATATGTGCCGGACAAGAAACAACTTGACTAAAGTGATTTTTCGTCTTTTTTTGACTAATCCCCACCTTACAATGTGGAAATTCCGAATTCCAGTTTTGAAATTAATATCTGATAAATCCGGAAAAGTACTATTATGAAGATATTTCCCAACCGTGGTAAAGATAAAAAAGATAACAGCCTGGGTCTTTTTCATGCCGAGGCAGCCGCCATATCGGCGGAAAGCGCCGGGGTTGCTTACCAATCACCATCTCTCATTGCTGCCGGTGCCGGTGGCTCCACTGTCGCTTTTCTAAGCACGATAACAAACCTAATTCTGGCACTCTTGCTTATCAAAGTGCCTTCTCTGGTTGAAGGGAAGACACCGATGAAGAGAACCGTTGTCTTGATGGCAATCGTCAATTCCTTCACATGGATTCCTATCATCTTTGTGTTCATCTTCTTTAAAAATATAAACCCGATGTTGCTTATCGGTTTGTGGATTTTCGGGCTTGTCCCTGCGGCACTAATGGGGCCTTTACGTGATAACTGGGTAGCTAACATTGTCCCGTCCGATAAAATGGGCCGGTATCTTAGCTGGCGTTCAGCTATTGCCGGTATTTTTTATCTCGTTGCTTTCAATATCATGGGTTTTACTTTGTTCAAATCCGCCGGAAACATAGGAAGAGGGTTTGCAATCGTTCTTTCGATTGCCTTTTTGGCATCACTGGCAAGCACTTTTCTATATAGTAGCATCCACTCCCCACCCGCCGCAGACAAACCTCAGACCGCTCCGAAAATCTCTTTTGGGAGTTTCTTAAAAGGGGCAAGAAAAGAGCATCTGGGCACATTTATCCTATTTGCTGCTCTCTTCAATTTTGCTGTAAATTTGAGTAGCCCGTTGTTGTCGGTCTATCTGATAAGCAGTTTGAAATTTACCTTTATGACATATACCCTGGTTATTTCCTGTGAATATGTGGCCCGCGTTCTTAGCCTTGGCTTCTGGGGGAAACAGGTTGATAGATCCGGCAGTCTCCGAGTGCTGGGAGTAGCTTCGCATCTTATTCCTTTCGTGCCGATCTTGTGGTTATTCTCCGGAGGGAATATTATCTTCCTCTGCATAGCGCAACTTTTCTCCGGGATAGTCTGGGCAGCGTTTGACCTTAGTACTCAGACCTTCATTTACAAATCCACTCTACCTGAACAGAGATTACACTATATTGCCTATTACCGTAGCCTGACGACTTTTTCGGCGGCCTTAGGGACACTAGCAAGTGCTTTACTGTTGAGCAGTATGTTCCATATTTTCGGAAGCCAGATACTGGGAATGTTACTTGTTTCCGCAATACTACGCATGGCAGTTGTCCGATTAATGTTGCCTAAACTCAAACCCGGCGGTATCCCGGACGCAATTGTCCATGAAGAGCTGGCGCGGGAACTGGCCTATGTTAATTACCCCACTCGTCAGGGTCTCTATTACCATCCGGAAGTATGGTCGCGTTTCACCAAACCGGTGGCAGCTTTCGGCAATATTATCGGCCAGGCGGTAAACAAAATTACACCTAAACCCGCAGGACTTTACTACAATCCTCAGCAATGGTCTAGCTATATGGGACAGAACTCAAATCTTCGAACGTCAGCTATTCAAGCAAATACCGAAGAAACCAGTAAAAACGGGCTTTACCACAATAAAAAAGCCTGGGATCATTATATGCAACAAACCTCTGTTCTGATGGAATCCGATTCACAAACGGTGCGGGAAGGGCTAATCCGCAACCCTGAAGCATGGGCATCATTTACAAATCAAATGATACAAACTGATACCGGAATATCAGAAAACTCGAAATCAGGCCGGAAAGGACTTCTGTACGATCCTGAAGCCTGGGAAAGAATGATGAATCAAGCAGTGAAGGCTGATACCAGAATGATGGAAGACTTGAAACCAGTACGCAAGGGCCTGCTTTACGATCCTGAAGCTTGGGCAAGATTTATGAATCAAACAGCCATTGATGAAGCAAAAGCTATCGATCGTGTAAAAACCACGCGTAGCGGTATTTTCTACGATTCTCAAAAATGGGGTGATTATCTCAAGCAATCGATGGTGCTTAATGCCACAACCATGAGAACCGGCGGTGACAGCCAAGTTACCAGACAACCTATCTTCTATCATCCTGAGTTATGGGGAAATTATAAAAATCAGTCGGCTTTGTCCCGTGAGGTCAATTTCAAAGCGGGAGTCAATGTGAAATCTAATAGAAAACCACTCCTCTACCATCCGGAAGAATGGGATAGGACTTTCGACCCGGCCATGGTGCACATCGGGAGAAAATCGGCTATCGGTACCGTTATTACCAGGCAGAGCCCTGTTAAAAATACAAACCATCAGTCACTATCGGGTAATCTTCAGACAATAAACAGACCAGCGACGGCTAAAAAACGAGTCACAACCTCGCCATCCCCGGCTTAGTTAAACACCACTATCTAAAGATGGTAAAAAACAGCCAGTAGACTAAAATATTGATTATCGTCAACGGCACACCGATCCGCACAAATTCCCAGAAGGTTAACGTCTCTTTTGATTTCTGTTCCGCATTTTGAATGATGATAACGTTGCTGGCAGCCCCCAGTATTGAAAAATTACCGGCAATGGTACTCCCCGCCGCTAATGCCATCAACCCCGTGGTACCCACACCCATTTGCATCAGCATCGGCAGATAGAGTGCCACCAAAGGCACATTAGAAATAAACTGACTTAAAATGATACTGATACCCATGATCACCGGTACCGAGGTCAGTTTCAGGTTCGTGGAATTAAGCACCTTCTGGAAAATACCTGAATTCCAGACGCTTGCCATCAGGATGAACATTGCCGCAAAAAAGAGTAGTGTGGACCAGTCAATCTTGCGTATGATTGTGAATCTCTTCGGGCTAAAAAGAACAATCGGCAAAGCTGCCGTCAGCGCAATATATGTCAGCCTGAAATTAATCCTCATCCCGGCAAAGACCGTTATTATTTTCGCCAACACCAAAATAAATAGTAAAACCAGAGACACCTGCGATAGATGCGCCAGTTTGACGTCTTTAATCGGCTCCGGGTGGTCGATTATTGCGTTACGGTTAAATTCTTTCCGATAAAATAACCGCAGTAAAAGATAAGCCGCTAGAAGATTAATCAGTGTCGGTAACAGGAGATAGCGGAAGAATGTGATGAACGGATTAGCAATATTGCCGTTAACGGCGATGAGCAAGTTCTGGGGATTCCCAATAGGACTGGTCGCGCTGCCGATTGTGATAGCAAAAGCCAGTGCCAGTAATAATATTTTAGGCGAAGTATCCGCTTTTCTCGCCAGCAACAGGACAACCGGTGTGCCGATAATTGCCAGCGTATCGTTCATCAGAAAAGCAGACATTAACCCCATGCCGAATAAAATAATAAGCACCAGACTATCCAGCGATTTTGCCCGGCGGAAAAGCTTGTACGAGAGATACGATAAATAACCGCTGGCCTCCAGCGCTTCTCCTACAATGAACATGCCGAACAGGAAAAATACTACATCCAGATTAATGGATTTCAAGGCTTTCAGCGGTGCGATTTGCAGAGTGGCTAAAACAGCCATGGCGCCCAATGCCATAATTTGCCATATCTGAAAACGGAATTTACCGATCCGCCGGACGATAATCAAGAGGAAAACAAGTGCAAGTACTATTAAAGAAATCATCTTTTAATATTATATCGCTTAATATGTAATAATGGCTCTCATTATGCTATACTTTTTAATTAATTATGAAAAAAGATTTAATGAATATCCTGGTATGTCCTGTATGTAAGGGAAAGCTGACTCTCACTATTGAGAAAGAAACCGGAAATGAAATCGTCAGCGGTTCCTTATTCTGCAGTAAATGTAATGTGCGCTATCCAATCGCGGACACTATCCCCAACTTGCTGCCGCCGGAGAAAAATAGTTAGTCAGGGCGATATATCAACCGACTCTGTGGCGATTCCCATACCTCGATACTGGTAAGTGATACCGGCGCACCTGCTATTTTTTTCTGCAATGCTTTATAGATGCTAGCAGCAATGTTTTCCGAAGACGGATTTATTCGGTTAAAGGGCGGCACATTATTTAGATTAGTGTGATCGTACTTCGCTATTATTTCTCCAAGATGTTTCTTGAGCAAAGTAAAATCATAAGCAAGACCGATTTCATCCAGCTTGCTTCCTTTAACCGAAGCTACTACTTTAAAACGATGTCCGTGTAAATTTTCACACTTCCCCTGATAACCCCTTAGAAAATGAGCGGCATCAAAATCCATTTCCACAGCTATTTCATACATAATTCACCTCAAATATTTTCGCACCTGACAATATCGTCAGTACTGATTTTCAAAGCTTCTAACAGTTCTTTTATTCTTTTTCCGGATACCGGGTGTATCAGATCAGAGGCGATATCCGCTAAAGGTATCAGTACAAAAGCCCTCTCGGTCATCCTCGGATGGGGGATAACAAGCCCTGTAGTATTCACTATCTCATTCCCATACAGAAGCACATCAATGTCGATCGGACGTGGGTCATTATGGGATTCAGGTTCTCTGCCTATAGTCTTCTCTATTTCCTTTACGGTAATCAACAGTTCCAGCGGCTTCATCAATGTATAGGCTTCACAAGCTAAATTGAGAAAACGCGACTGTTTAATATTGTCTACCGGCGCAGTATCGTATACAGGGGAAACTACCGTGATCCGTACCTGCTGAGATAATAAAGAAAGCGCATTTTGTAGATTCTGCCGTCGGTCTCCCATGTTTGAGCCTAAACCAAGATATATTCGAACCGGTTTTAATTCTTCCAACACACTCGATGAGTCCTGCACTATTTCCCCTTTATGTGCGCTAATTATAACATATGAATAGCCGTAGTATTGATATACTATTTCCTTATGACCGGTAATATAATGGTTAGAAGTGGGTAATAATTTCCAATCTAAAAAAAATAGTCCTGGTTGATCGGTTTAAACAATTCTGGCCCATCTGGCTTGTAGCATTCGTTACCTTCCTTAATGGGATAGCCAGTGTTATCCAAATAATGCTAACGCGTTCCCCTGTCGAACCAAGACATTTCAGGACATTATTACCTTTCAGAGCGTATTATCTAAATCGTTCATTGACCCTGGTCCTCGAATTTATGCTTTTATACCTGTCTATCCATCTGCTACAACGCCGTCGCGCGGCCTGGTGGGTAGCTACCTTTAGCATTGCACTGTCATTTGTATTGCACATTTTCTATTGGCACCTCTGGTATACCGCCATATCACTGGCAATTACATTAGTGCTCCTGATTTCTTTTCGCGAACGATTTACGGTGCGCACCGGGTCTCGTAGTCTGTTGCAGGGTTTCGGTCTTTTAGGATTCAGTATAAATATTTGCCCTGATGTACGGAACCATCGGTTTCTGGTTGCTGGACAAACGCGATTATGGTATAAGTTTTTCCGTCCTGGATTCCTTCATCAGGACATTACACGAGTTCAGTTTGATAGGTAACAATGAACTGGTGGCATAAACAACTTACGCCCGCTGGTTTTTACGCTCTCTGAATATTTTAGGCGTGGTTACAGGAGGATTCGCTTTTTACAGCCTTTTTCGTCCGGTGGTTTACCGCATTGAAACTTTGCCTCATGAGCGAGAGAAGGCTCAGGCTCTTCTAAATAAATATGGCCATTCGACATATGACTACTTTAAAGTCTGGGCCGATAAAACATACTTTTTTTCAAAAGTACACATTACTTCGTAAGTACTTAGCCTTCAGCTGTAGGCTTCGGTGGTCCGCAGGAATGATAAAAGGAATTGATATGAATTTTAACCCGAAGCCTCTTGAACTCTCTCATTCATCCGAATGGAAATAACAGATTTCCCGCAGACAGCAGTTGCCGCATATGGGTAGTTTCCGACAGGCATCTTTGCCATGCCGAACCAACAGAGCATGATATTCATTAAAAAGTCCTACGTCTTGTGGCAGCTGCTTAATAAATAGTTTCTGATAAGCATCATAATTGTCTTTTTCCGGTGTTAATCCGAGTCGACTGATGATACGGCGGGTATAGCCATCGATAACAAAGACCGGTTTACTTCCGGCGTAAAGTAGAATAGAATCAGCCGTTTCCGGGCCGATACCGTAAACATTCAGAAGTTGCTGGCGCAGTATATCTGTATCAAGAATGAACAGTTTGTTAAGGTCATCCCCGTAGAACGCACCTAGCCAACGTACAAAGGCTTTTAGCTTAAGAGCCTTGGCATTGTAGTAACCTGTGGCATGAATGAGCTTAGCGAGTTTGTCGGTCGCAATATTCCGAAGTGCAGAAGGAGACATCATCCCGGCATTTTTCAGATTGGCAATTGCCTTTTCTACGTTCTGCCAGGCAACAGACTGCGTCAATATCGCACCAACCATTATCTCAAACGGACTATCTCCGGGCCACCAATATTGAGGTCCATAATGTTTTAAAAGCCTATAGTAGATATTATGTAATGTGCTATTTTCCAATCTTGGCTCACTCAGGGACAATACTAATGGGACGCATGGTCATTGCAGATGATGGGTTAACCATTCTGCACTACAAACAGGTGACTATAACAACAGATTCTCACCATTGCCGGTGAGAATCTGTAAAATAGCTTCGAATCGGGGAGATTTTCTAACGTTTTGTATATTGCGGCGCCTTGCGGGCTTTTCTCAAGCCGGCTTTCTTTCTCTCTTTAGCACGTGAGTCGCGAGTTAACAGACCGTTCCTTTTAAGTTTAAGTCTGTTTTCCGCATTGGCCTTCAATAACGCCCTGGCAATACCCATCGAAATCGCCCCAGCCTGCCCGGCGGTTCCGCCGCCGATAGTTGTAACCACGACATTGAATTTACCGAGATTTTCAGTAACAATCAATGGTTTGGTTATCATCACGCGGTGTTCGATACGAGTCAATAGCTCCTCATAAGGTATGCCATTGATGACAATCGCCCCTCTCCCCGGCATTATCTTGACACGGGCTATTGCCGTCTTGCGTCTCCCCGTCCCATAAAAATAAGCCTGATCCTCCAAGGAAACCTCCCTTTATCTCTGAAGACAAATCTACTTGTATTTTACTTTTTTGGCTCTGCCGCCGGTTCGGTTTTATCCGCTACGGCCATTTTGGCTTTCGCGACTGATTTAAGAGCTGCGCCCTTATAAACCCTGAGTCGCTTCATCATTTTAGCATTCAGGTGATTCTTGGGCAACATTCCTTTTACGGCATGTTCAATCACTCTCTCCGGGAAGGTTGTCATCATTTTTTCCAGAGTGACGGTTTTTAATCCGTGCGGATACCCTGAATGACTGTGATAGAGCTTCTGCCCTGTTTTATTACCCGTAACCTGAATTTTAGCGGCATTGGTTACGACAACGAAGTCGCCCACATCTGCATTCCGGGAGAATAGCGGCTTGTGTTTGCCCATCAGTAAATTAGCTGCGCGGGTAGCCAGTTTACCGAGAACCTCTTCCGAAGCATCGATTGTATGCCATTCTCTTTTAATATCACCAGCTTTGACACTTACAGTTTTCATCATTTCATTTCCTCAAACGCACAATAGTAATTTACCCTCATCAAACACAGGCCGCAAGCAGGGAGGGTTGGGCCTGCCAGGCCGACTTTTTTCGCTTCGAGCAAACTGATAAATTCAGCCTCACTTAGCTTGTTCAAACCCACCTGCACCAAAGCACCGGCAGTGCTGCGTATTTGATGTCGTACAAAAGCATTAGCTACTATGTTAAAGACAACCATGTCTGCATTGCGTGTTACTCTCGCCTGATATACCTGCCGGATAGTGCTTTTCTCCGGTTCATCATTGACATTACTTGCAAATGAAGCAAAATCATGTATACCGACCAGCGTCCGGCATGCCCGATTCATCGCCTCGACATCCAGTTCATCATCTACACGGTGTGCGAATCTCGCCATAATCGGAGAGCGAGTCTGACTGTTCAGAATCGAATAACTGTATTCACGGCTGGTCGCCATACTCCGTACCATGAATGCATCATTAACCTGATAGGCTGATTTTACGGCGATATCCTCGGGCAGATGATAATTTAGTCCGTGAACGAACGCCTCGATCGGGTGAGAAGAACCGGTATCGAAACTGACAACCTGTCCTTTGGCATGAACTCCCGTGTCCGTCCGGCTGGAACCTAATACCCTGATTTTCTCGCCGGTGAGCTTCTCCAAAGCACTCTCGATTGCGCCCTGAATACTGGGAGCATTTGCCTGCCACTGGAAACCGAAATAATTAGTGCCGTCATATTCCAGCACTAACGCCAGCCGTTTCGTCGTTTTCAGGCTCTGCCCGATTTCAGGAGCAGTCATCGCTAGTGTCATTATTTCACCAACTCAACTTGAACAATCGGTGCGCCGTCGCCCAGTCTGGCACCCAGTTTCACCATGCGCGTATAGCCGCCTTTGCGATCCGCATACCGTTTCGCAAGCTCATCAAAAACTTTATCGGTAGTCTTTTTACCATAAATGAAAGAAAGCGCCTGTCGCCGGGCATGAAGATCGCCCTTTTTCCCCAGGGTTATCATTTTTTCCGCGACACCACGGATTGCTTTAGCTTTGGCTTCGGTGGTGGTTATCTTTTCATACCCTAATAAATCCGTTACCAGATTTCGGTATAAAGCTTTTCTCGCGCCCGATGATCGGGTCAGCCTTCTACTGTGCATTATCAATTTACGTGCCATAACATTCACCTATATCCATATGTAGTTTTAACCGATACTACTCAGATTCCGCTTCTTCGTCTTTTTCCGCTTCATTTTCCGCGGCCTCACCCACATTCTCGGACTGAATCAGTTTTAGACCAAGTTCACCCAGACGATCATCTAATTCCTGAAGTGACTTTACGCCGAAGTTACGCAATGTCATCAATCCCTTCTCGCCTTTACTGACCACTTCCCCCACCGTCTGAATATTACCGCGTCGCAGACAGTTCATTGTACGCACTGAGAGATTCAATTGCTCTACAGGCATATTAGACAATTCTTCGGGAATAGACGATTCAGTGATGGTCTTTTCGGGCTGTGCTTCCGTGACTTTACCAAAATTAGCAAAGGGAACAAGCAAGTCACTCAACATCCTGGCGCTCTGACACAAAGCATCGGCCGCTTCTATCGTACCGTCGGTCCAGATCTCGAGGTACAGCCTTTCCAGCGTAACCTCTCGGCCTACATGCACCGGTTCGATAGTATAATTTACTTTGCGCGTAGGAGTGAAGATAGCATCAACCGGCATAACGCCGACCGGTAAATTATCAGCCGCCTCAGCCTGCTTGAAACCGCTCCCGATCTCAACATCGAACTCAACATAGAGTTTAGCATCCGATGAGTTAAGGCTTGCTAAATAGGCTTCGGGATTTGTAATCTCGAAGTCAGCCGATGCTTTAATATCGGCGGCGGTGACTTTTCCTTCATTGGTGACATCCAGAATCAGTTTACCAGGTGTATTGGTGATGGGTTTCAACCTGATTGCTTTGACATTAAGCAGGAACTCAATCACATCTTCCTTTACGTTTGGAATAGCCGAGAATTCGTGCTGAATGCCATCGATTTTAACACGGGTGATCGCAGCTCCCGGGAGATGTCCAAGCATAATCCGTCTTAGCGAATTACCCAGAGTAATGCCAAAGCCCTTCTCGAGTGGCTCAATCACGAACCTTGCGAAGTTTTCTCTAGTTTCAACAATTTGAATTTTAGGTACTACCGACAGAGTCAAATCCATACCTCCTTACCGCGAGTAGTACTCAACGATGCTTTTACCATCAAATTGAGCAATAGTTTCATCGGGGACCGGCAGTGTTACCACTTGCCCGACGAGTTTAGCTCTATCCAGAGTAAGCCAGACGGGGACAGTTCTGGATTTGATTTCCTCAGCTAGCTTTTTGAAATATTCCTTTTTCAAACTCGCCTCTCTACAGGCGACCGTCTCGCCTTCACTGGTTAAATAGGAAGGCACATTCACTCTGTGCCCATTAACTAAAATATGTCCATGAAGCACTAATTGGCGTGCTTGAGGACGGGAATCAGCAAATCCTAACCGATACACAACATTATCGAGCCGTCTCTCCAGCATTACTTTGAGATTATCACCGGTAATACCGGGCTGCTTTGCCGCTATTCCATAGAAACGCCGGAACTGACGCTCGTATAATCCATAGATATAACGTGCTTTTTGCTTCTCTATCAACTGTGTTCCACGTTCAGAAACACGGCGCCGGCGTCCTCTACTGCCTACGGTAGCCGTCTTGTGCCGTCGTTCCATTACACATTTAGGCGTCATGCACCGGTTTCCCTTAAGCATTAATTTGTCACCGCAACGGCGACATAACTGACAATTTGCTTCTAGATGTCTTGCCATATTTTATATCCTTATACCCTTCTTCGCTTGGGAGGACGACAGCCGTTGTGCGGGATAGGCGTGATGTCTTTGATGCTGGATATCGCCAGTCCAGAGCTCTGTAAAGCGCGAATCGCCGCTTCCCGTCCGCTTCCAGGACCTTTTACGAATACATCCACCTGACGTAAGCCGTAGCTCGCCGCTTTTTTCACTGCATCCTGAGCTGCTAATTGTGCAGCATAAGGCGTACCTTTTCGCGAACCTTTAAACCCGGCTGTGCCCGAGCTTCCCCAGGAGAGAACGTTTCCCTCCGGGTCGGTGAGTGTTACCACTGTATTATTAAAACTGGACTGTATAAAGGCTCGTCCAGAAGGAATTACCTTTCGTTCTTTCTTTCTCGTTTTTCCTTTTTTACCTGCTGGCATTGTTACCTCCCATCAGAACTATGATTTACTTCTTCGTCGCGCCGCGCTTCTTACCTCTGCCGGCTACGGTCTTCTTGACACCGCGTTGTGTACGCGCATTGGTGCGCGTCCGCTGTCCTCTGGATGGCAAATTCCGGCGGTGTCTGGTACCGCGATAAGAGCCGATTTCCATCAGACGTTTAATATTAAGGTTTACTTCTTTGCGAAGTTCACCTTCTACCGTATATTCTTTATCGATAAGCTCACGGATCTTATTGACCTCTCCTTCCGTGAGTTCATCTGCTTTAACTTCCGGACTGATACCTACTTGAGCCAATATCTTATGGCTTAAGGTGGGGCCAATACCATGTATATACTGTAACGAATATAGTATCTGTTTCCCTCTTGGTATATCTACACCTGCGATACGCGGCATTTTCTTTCCTCCCTAGATAACAAAAGACTAACCTTGCCTCTGCTTGTGCTTGGCGCGAGTGCAAATAACCCTGACCACACCATGGCGCTTGATAACCTTGCACTTTTCACATCTTGGTTTGACTGAAGAACCAACTTTCATTTTTCCCTCTTTATTTAAACCGATAGGTTACTCTACCCCGACTTAAATCATACGGAGACAGTTCTATTAATACTCTATCCCCCGGTAATATTCTAATATAATTGACTCTCATTTTGCCCGAGATATGCGCCAGCACCTTATGACCATTCGCCAGTTCCACATGGAACATCGCATTCGGTAGAGACTCTACCACAACCCCTTCAACTTCAATAGTCTCTTTCTTTGCCATAGTCTCCTTAACTAAGCACTGGTAAGTACCTCAGGCTTGCCATCTGTAATGGCAATTGTGTCTTCAAAATGGGCTGACAGACTACCATCTCTGGTTCTTACCAGCCAACCATCGCCATCAACTTTCGTTTCCCAACTCCCGATATTTACCATGGGTTCAATCGCAAGAGTCATCCCCTTCTGTAATACCGGTCCTGTTCCTCTCATCATACCCAGCACCGATTTTGTAGTATTCGGTATCTGGGGGTCTTCATGCATATTTCTGCCGATTCCATGTCCGGTGTATTCACGCACTACCGAATAGCCGCGGGATTCAGCATATTCTTCAATAGCAGCAGAAATATCTCCCAACCTGTTGCCTTTATTTGCCGCTTTAATTCCGGCTTTTAATGCTCCCTCCGTCACTTCTATCAACTTACGGGCTTCAGGGCTGATATTCCCCACCGCTACCGTTCTGGCGGCGTCTCCCTGAAACCCCTTATAAATAACACCAAAATCTAACGATACGACATCTCCGTCCAACAAGGTTTTCTTGCCTGGAATGCCGTGGACGATCTCGTCATTTATCGATACACACAAACTTGCCGGATAACCTTTGTACCCTTTGAAAGAGGACACCGCTCCCAATGCTTTGACCTCTTTCTCAGCGATGGCATCCAGTTCTGCCGTGCGCATCCCCGGCTTTACACTCGATGCCAGTATTTCTAATACTTTTTCAGTTATCCTACCCGCCTCCCTCATTATTGCAATTTCTGCGTCGGATTTGATGATAATGCCCATCTTTAACCTCTTCGGGTACTTTTCTTCCCGATGGCATCCAATATCCTCTGCTTGATTTCATCCATGCCGCCTTCGCCATTCACTTCCAATAATTTACCGGTTTTAGTGTAATAATCGATCAAAGGCGCTGTCTGTGCAAAAAATACTTTCAGTCTTTCTTTAATCGTTGCCGGTACGTCATCGGAACGCTGGTAGAGTTCACCGTTGCATTTATCGCATTTTCCTTTAACCTTAGGCGGTGAAGCGACTTCATGATAAGGTGTTTGACACTGACGGCAAATCCAGCGTCCACCCAGTCTTGTCAATAATTCTTCTTCCGAGACTTTAATATATACCACTTTATCGATGGCTTTAGTTTGCTCGCCCATCGCCTTATCCAGAGCTTGGGCCTGCGCCAGATTACGTGGAAAACCATCGAAGATAACGCCGTTCTTACAATCCGGTGCGGAAATTCTTTCCAGTACCATTTTAATGGTTATCTCATCCGGCACCAGCATGCCTTTGTCCATATAAGTTTTAGCTTCTAAGGCCAACCTGGTACCCTTTTTCTGCGCATCACGGAACATGTCACCGGTGGCAATGTGGGCGAGTTTTAAAGTCTTCGCCACCTCTGCTGCCTGTGTTCCTTTACCTGCTCCGGGAGCGCCGAGAAATACTATGTACACCTAAACTATTCTCCTACTTAATGAACCCTTCATAACGCCGCATTGTTAACTGTGCTTCCATCTGTTTCATGGTATCCAACACGACACCGACGACAATGATTAAACCGACACTGGACAATTGCACTGTCTGCACATTAGTCACACCACGGGAAATGAATGGGATTATAGCCACGATTCCAAGAAAGAGCGAGCCTGCGAGTGTAATACGATTGATAACGTTATTCAGAAACGATTCGGTATTTTTTCCAGGTCTGATACCGGGAATAAACCCTCCCTGCCGCTGTAAAGTACCCGGCAGATCCTGCTGTTGGAAAATAACCATTGTATAGAAGAACGAAGCCGCAATGGTCAGCAGGAAATACAATATCCAATACACCAACCCCAATGGTAACGCGGTGCCTGAGTTAAATATGTTATAAATGGCATTGGCAATATTAGGCGTCGTGCCAGCCGGATTCATGAAAAAGCTGGCGATCATGCCGGGGAAAACAACCAGTGACATGGAGAATATCAACGGTATCATGCCGGCCGTATTTACTCTCAACGGAATGTGCGTCCCACCGGTCTGACGGTACATACGTCCGCCGCGGAAAGTGGTACGTGCATATTGAACAGGGATGCGGCGGTGTGCCTCGGTGAAAAGAACGATGAATACGATAGTAGCCAATAAAATCAGACCGAAGATGAACACACCAATTGCATTCTGACTCCATGCCAAACCAAGGCTGCCGAACATTGCCGGGTAACCAGTAACGATACCGGCAAAAATGATAATAGAGATACCATTACCGATACCGTACTCAGTGATTAATTCACCAAGCCAAACCAGAAATACGGTGCCTGCGATAAGGGATGCCACCATCGATACCATTGCCAACGGCCCGGCAGCAGCAATAGCTCCTTCACGCTGAAGGAGAATAATCTGACCGTACCCGGAGATACCTGCTAACGGAATCGTCAACCAATGACTGATGCGGTTAACTTTATTCTGGCCGGCTTCACCTTCCTGAGACATTCTCTGTAGAGCTGGAATTACCGGCTGCATCAATTGAATGATAATAGTGGAGGTAATATAGGGATAAACACCCATTGCCGCCACACTGAAGTTACGTAAAGCTCCGCCGCTGAACATGTCCAACATACCAAGCATAGCATTGCTTTTAAACAAATCTGCCAGAGCAGTCGGGTTCACCCCTGGTAATGGAATATGCGCGATAAAACGGAATGCGATCAGCAATCCGAAAGTGATTAAAATCCGTTTTCGCAAATCCGGCAGGCGGAATGCGTCAACCATTGCCTGAATAAGCCTGGGCCTACTCTGCCGGGGCTTCATCTGGTACCTCCTCGACTACTTTGCCGCCAGCTGCTTCTATTTTAGCTTTGGCGGTGGCAGTAAACTTATCTGCTTTAACAGTCAGAGGACGATCAATTTCGCCATCCCCAAGTATCTTTACAAGATTTTGCCCGGTTTTCACCAAACCGGCGGTGATCAACTTTACAATATCGACTTCGGTCCCTGCTTCAAAAACACTCAGCTGACCGATATTGACTACATCATATTCTGTTTTAAATATATTGGTAAAGCCGCGTTGGCTGGGTAAACGCTTGATAATTGGTAATTGTCCGCCCTCAAAACCCGGCTTTATTCTAAATCCGGCGCGACCTTTCTGTCCCTTACAGCCACGTCCGGAAAAACTACCTTTTCGGCTTCCGTCACCACGCCCGACTCTTTTCTTGCCTTTTCTAGAGCCGGGTGCGGAAGAAAGTGTATCCAGTCTTATCAACTTACTTCCTCCACTTTCACCAGATGTCTGACTTTATTAATCATCCCTCTGATTGCCATTGAATCATCGTGAGTTACTTTCTCATTTAAACGATGAAATCCCAAAGCTTTCAATGTTCGCTTCTGGTCTTCTTCATAACCAATACCGCTTTTCACCCATGTAATACATAATTTAGCCACTGGTTACCACCTCCCCGCTTTGCTGAACAGGCGGTTTCCGTTTGGCGATTTCTTCCGCCGGGTTCTTCAGTCTGCTTAAAGCAAGAACTGTAGCGCGAGCCACGTTAGTTTTATTAGATGTACCCAATGATTTGGTCAATACATCTTTGATCCCGGCTAACTCAAGCACTACCCGCATACTACCGCCAGCGATAATACCAGTGCCAGGTGCCGCGGGTTTGAGTAAAATCCGGGCTGAACCCATTTTCAATTCTATTTCATGAGGAATGGTCGTCCCGGCCATACGCACCGTAACCAGATTTTTACGGGCGCTGGCATTAGCTTTATTAATCGCTACGGGCACCTCATTTGCTTTACCAAGTCCAACCCCAACGTGCCCGACACCATCACCTGTAACCACCAGTACACTGAAACTCATCCGTTTGCCGCCCTTTACTACTTTGGCAACACGGTTCACATATACCATTTTATCTGTTAGTGCCAGTTCCGCCGGGTCTATTTTACTGATTAACGCCATACTCATCAATCCTGATTTTATTTTTCTTTAGAACTTCAATCCCTGTTCCCGCGCCGCATCAGCCAAAGCCTTTACTCTGCCGTGAAATCTGAATCCGCCACGGTCAAACGCTACCTGAGTGATGCCTTTTTCTTTGGCTCTCTTAGCTACCAGAGCACCAACCAGTTCGGAAACCTCTGATTTTTTCTTATCACCGGCTGCATTTTTAATCTCCTCGTCGAGCGAAGACGCAGATACCAGTGTTAATCCCTTTGTATCATCAATCACTTGAGAATAGATGTTAGTCAAGCTACGAAACACACACAGACGGGGTCTGGATTCTGTTCCCTGTACCCTGGCTCTGATGCGGGTGTGCCGCCTGACGCGAGATACCTTGCGGTTAAACTTTGCCATTTATTCTTTACCTCTACTTCCCGATTGCCTTACCCGCTTTACCCGGCTTGAGGCGTATTAATTCGCCGGCGTATCGTAAGCCCTTGCCCTTATAGGCATCGTGGGGTTTGATTCCTTTTATTTTAGCCGCCATTAATCCAACGGCTTCTTTATCAATTCCTGTAATTTTCACTTTGGTAGTTCCTTCAATCGCCAGAGAGATTCCAGGCGCCGGTGAAACTTCTACCGGATGTGAATAACCGACGTTTAATACTACTTTATCGCCGGCCTTTTGTGCCCGATAACCGACACCGACAATTTCAATACCTTTCTCGAAACCTTTGGTGACGCCTGTTACCATATTAGCAACCAAAGCACGTGTTAAACCATGGCGGGCGCGAACATCTCTATCATCGTTGGCACGCGCTACAACCAGCACATTGTTTTCCTGGCTGACTGTTATATCAGAACCCAGAGTGCGACGAAGCTCACCTTTCGGGCCTTTTACAGTGATGTCTCCATTCTCTATTTTTACCACTACATCTTTCGGTAATGGTATTGGTAACCGACCTACTCTAGACATACAATTTGCTCCTGAATTTGCTTACCACACATAACATAGGAGTTCCCCACCGATTCCCTGCCGCCAGGCTTGCTTTCCTGTCATTACACCTTTCGGTGTAGAAAGAATGGCGATACCCATGCCACCGTAGACACGAGGTATCTCTTTCTTTTCAACATAGATTCGCAACCCCGGTTTGCTTACACGTTCTAATCCGGTAAGAACAGGTTGGTTTCTCTCTTGATATTTGATATAGATTTTAATACTTTTTTGAGACTCCTCGCGGACAATCTCATAGTCCTTGATGAAGCCCTCTTCCTTCAGAATCTTGGCAATTGCCAATTTTAATCTTGAAGACGATACCAACACCGCATCATGCCTTACCATGGTGGCATTGCGTATCCGGGTCAGCATATCTGCAATTGGGTCAGAAATAGTCACCCTTTCCCCCCTTTGAGTAATATC
>Ga0182027_10000960_pt1 | contig 48656 bp, 39 predicted proteins | sample 712E1DmetaG_FD_121300 | JGI IMG/M metagenome (GOLD analysis project Ga0182027, IMG submission 121300) | Permafrost microbial communities from Stordalen Mire, Sweden - 712E1D metaG (Illumina Assembly) | ecosystem: Environmental > Terrestrial > Soil > Wetlands > Permafrost | place: Sweden...
ATAAGTTTTACGTTGGTTCTACGAATGACTTGACACGAAGGATCGAGGATCATAATCGAGGGAAAACTCCTTATTCTAAAACTGGAATGCCATGGGTACTAAAATACTCAGAAGCGTTTCCAGGTAGGTCTTCAGCCTATAGGAGAGAACTAGAGATAAAGAGGAAGAAAAGTAGAAAATATATTGAGCGACTGATTTCAGCTGGTTCAGATCATCCCGGCATATGAGCCGGGAGGGTCGAGGGTTCGAATCCCTCTGCTCCCACAACTGAAAATCAAAAGGTTAGATGCAAAAGTCTAACCTTTTATTTTTTATACTTACTAACAAAATAACTAACTCCAGTAAAATTAGTATCTTTTAAAAAAGTATATGTACCCCTACAACAAAGTTTTTTTGAGGCTACATTTTCTACACTAAAATAAAAAACCCGATGCAAAAACACATCGGGCGTAACCTCCAGGTCTCAAAATTAAAATAAAATCCATTGTAAACTAATAAATTACAATGGATTTTTTTATTGCACGTACACTATAACGTACACCTTTATCCCTCAACTATCCTAATTGATAATTCTGCAATTTACTCATTTCAACTCAACAAAAATCGGTTCAACCATTTGGAAATTAATTAAAACAACTTTACTTTTAAACTTAGTTATTGCTATTATGAAAATTGAGAGATCCTAAAAATATTCACATAACTTATTTAATTTGAATAGGATAGCGAAAATATATAAGCGAATAAATGCACCTTTGGTGTGTTTATACAGTAGTTGGCGGTAATTTAAAAAACGCACTATGAAAAAGTATTACCTCACATTAACGGTTTTAGTTGTATTCATGACTTCTTGTTCGACATATTATTTGACTCCAAGTAGTTTCAAAGAACAACTCCAAGACATTGATCCCAATAAAATAAATGATGCTTATGATTTTAGACTTGGGTTAGTTGGAGTTGCATTAAAAGGAGGTAAGAACTTCTATAATGGTATAGAATCTCTTAAATGTAAAGACAAGAATGGAAACGATGTGATTGTTATCATAAAACCGCAAACAGGCATAAGGTTGACAGACAGTACGGGAAGACGAATTCAATTATATTTTGATTCTGTCTTTTTGAGAGATAGTTTAGTTTATGGAAGTAAATCACATTTTATTACATTGCCTGTAACGCCAATGAATATAAATAAACTCACAAAGATTGAAATACAATAAAAAAATAGCGCCAACATGATACCAGATTGCATACATCAAGCCAATTCTTGGATAAAAGACGTTGTACCCTTAATAATATCATTATTTGCTCTTTTAGTTGCATTTATGAGTTTAGTAAATAATTTTAAACCAGTGATCGCATTTCTATGGAATGATGAGACAAAGAATTATTATATTAAGAATCTTGGCAAAGGGACTGCAATGAATATTATAGTTTATTATAAAGACGATCGCAAGTCCAGAAAATGGAAAAATCCAGTTAATTGCTTTTCACTCGAGCCAAATGGATTAATACAGTTGGATTGGGGACTAGATGATCACGGGAACTTACGTAAAAAGAATACTACTGGAGATAAATATCTGAATGGAGTTACTAAAATAGTAGCAGTATATACTTCTACTCTTGGATTCGTAAATATTCGATATTATAGCAAATGTCAACATGATAAGACCATATCGCGATTAAACTGTAGACCATACAGATGGAAACATTGTAAGGTTGATAGAATATATGATTTAGCAAGAAAGTCAATAAATTAAACTACCGCCAACACGGCATAAAAACCAACCGGGGGAATGGTGAATATTAAAAGTAAATTTTTATATTTAAGTGCCTAACGGTTTGTAATGGAATTGCCCCGAAAACCCGGCCGGTTCTTATGCCAACCGTTGTATGCGAAAAAACGGCAGAGCGATAATTTTATTGCAAGATGAAAAATAAAAAATAGGAAAATGCAAGCGCACAAAAGCAAAAGTGTTACAGCCCGTCCCTGCAACCGTCCCTTCGCTGTAATACATTTGCTTTTTTCCTCTCGTGCAATAAGAATTGATTATTTAGTTCTACAAGTAATTTATTGATTGATTATATGCTTTATTTGCAATTGTTTATTTTGTTAAATTTGATACTTTATTACTTTAGTGACTAACTATAAATGCTGAATAAACTAGATAATATTAAACCTTTTTTAAGATGGGCTGGTGGAAAAAATTGGCTAATTAAGCATCTTGATAATTTTCTGCCTAAATGTGGATTTAATGATTACCATGAACCGTTTTTAGGAGGTGGTTCAATTTATTTATCAATTAAACCGACAAATCGAGCTTATCTATCAGACTTAAATAAAGAATTAATTGAGGTTTATCAGTTCTTAAAATCTGATCCGGAAAAAATAATTAAAGTATTAGAATCCTATAAGAAAACATCGGAATTTTACTATAAAATTAGAGAACAAGAATTTCAAGACCCTATAAAACGAGCTGCTCGATTTATTTTTCTTAATCAGACATCTTATAATGGAATTTATAGAGTTAACTTACAAGGTAAATATAATGTTCCTTATGCTCAAAGATCAAAGAACTTTCTTGAAGCAGATAACCTTAGAATGGTAAGTATATCATTACAAAATGCTATACTTAACTATGGCGATTTTGATATTTCGAAAGAACATATAAAGAAAGGAGACTTTGTATTTTTGGATCCACCTTATACAGTTTCTCATAATAAAAATGGTTTTATAAAATACAATCAGAAATTATTCTCTTTGGATGATCAAAAGAGACTAAGCTCGTTAATTGATTATATAAAAAGTAAAGATGCTTTTTATGTTTTAACCAACGCAGCTCATGAAACAATTGAGGAAATTTTTAGTAAGGGTGATTATTTGATTAAATTAAATAGAGCTAATTTAATAGGTGGCACTAATGCAAAAAGAGGTCAAACATCAGAATATGTTTTTACTAACGTAAATTAAAATATATGACCGAAGATAGAATACAAAAATTTTGGGAAGGAATAATTCCAGCAAAAAGTATAAAAAGTACTATTTCCAAAAGGCTTAAGCCATATATTTTTGAAAGTATTCAGCCCCAATTAGTAGATAAATATATAAATGAAGGATGGGAGATTGATAGAGAGTTTAGTACAACGGTCAGAATGAAAAAATTAAAATCATGTGATATAGCTTTTGAAGATGATGTATGGTCTACAATAGCTACGCTTGGTTTTACATTTCTAAATAAGGATAGATATTTCAGGATTCCTTACTCAGATGATTTTAGTTTAACTCAACAAATTGATGTTTTTGCAGCCGATGATGAGACTATCTTGTTTATCGAATGTAAAGCAACAGACGGAGAACCTAAAAAGGGCAATTTTAAAGAAGAAATTGAAGCAATTGGAGGTAAGAAGGATGGTATATTAAAAGCATTACAAAAGATTTTTCCTGATTGTAAGCACAAAGTTAAATTTATACTAGCGACCAAGAATTATTATCTTTCTGAACCTGATAAAGAAAGATTAGATAATTTCGATATACTGCATTTCGATGAAGAAACAATTCAGTATTATAAAGATTTAACAAAACATTTAGGTTTATCAGCAAGATTTCAACTTCTAGGAAATCTTTTTGAAGGGCAAACAATACCAGAATTGAAAAATCAAATACCAGCAATTAGAGGTAAAATGGGCGGGCATACCTATTTTTCTTTTTCTATTGAGCCTGAAAAACTTTTGAAAATAGGTTATGTTCTTCATAGAAACAAAGCGAACAAAAAACTTATGCCTACTTACCAAAGATTAATTAAAAAAACTAGATTGAAATCTGTACAAGAATTTGTTGAGGATGGGGGGTTCTTTCCAAATTCAATTGTGATCAATATAAACTCAGATGGTAAAAAACCTAGATTTGATCCTGCAACACCTCAAGCTGATGATGCTATTTCTAAGATTGGCATTTTATACCTTCCAAAGACTTATAGATCTGCTTACATAATAGATGGTCAACACAGACTTTATGGTTATGCAAATTCTGAATATAAAATTAAAAACTCAATACCTGTTGTTGCTTTTGTTGACCTCGATAGAAAGGAACAAGTTAAGCTTTTCATGCAAATAAACGAAAATCAAAAAGCTGTACCTAAAAACTTAAGAAACACATTAAATTCGGATTTACTTTGGGGTTCTGATAATCTATCTGATCAAATCAAAGCATTGAAACTTCAAATTGCTCAAGATTTAGGAGAAGAAAAAACATCTCCTCTATATGATCGTGTGATTGTTGGTGAAAATCCAAAAACTGCCATTTGCTGTGTCACTATTGATACAATTAGATTAGGTTTAGAAAGAAGTAATTTTTTTGGACAATTTTTTAAAAATGCAATTAAACAAGACGGAACTTTTTTCAAAGGTAATATAGATGATACTTATTCATCTCTTTTCCCTTTTATTCAAAGGTGTTTTGCCTATATTAAAGAAAAACTACCAGATGAATGGAAAAAGGGAGAAAACGAGGATGGTTTTATTTCAATAAATGCAGGTGTTGAAAGTTTGATTAGAATTTTTAGCGATATTATTGATCATCTTGTTAAAAAGGAGAATATAAAACCTAAATCAGATAATTTAGATCAGATATTATCTGAGATTACTTTTTATTTAGATCCTCTTATCGAATATTTGAGCAATCTTACAAGTCTACAAAAAATTGAATTACGTAAAAGTTATGGAACAGGAGGTAGAACAAGGTATTGGCGTACCTTACAAAGAGCAATAAATATTAGTAGGCAAGAATTTAGTCCTGATGGACTAATGAAGTATTGGAAAGATGAAGATAAAAAATTTAATGAGGAATCTTTTAAAATGATTCGGGACATTGAGATATATATGAAGCAAGACTTTAAGGAGAAATTACAATCTCTATATCATGCCCAGTGGTTCAAATTAGGTTTACCAAAAAACGTTTATGATGAGGCGATAAAAAGAGCTGCGGACAAAAATTACGATGCAAAGAGTAAAACAGAAGAAGTAGAACCATGGGATTGTCTAAATATTATTGATTATAGAAAAATTGCGACTTATGGTAAAAACTGGAGTGAACTTTTCGAAAAAATTTATACTAAACCAGGAGAGGAAAAAATAGGCAATAAGGAAGTTAAAACTAACTGGATGCAAAAGCTTGAAAGGATTCGTAACGAAAATTTTCATTCCTATAGCGTTAAAGAAGAAGAATATGAATTTCTTATTGAATTACATGAATGGCTAATACAAAAGAGGATTGTAAGTGATCTTGAATAAAAATGATAAACAACACAATTTTAAAGACCGTTTATAGATTCAAAACCAGCGCACACCGTCCCTTCACTGTCAGGCACATTTGCAAGCCCATACAAGCAAACACTCAAACCAAAGGCTTGTAAAAGATCCTTCCAGTCCGTCCCACGCCAACACACATCGGAGTCACTGTGCAGCAAAATTGACAGACAAAGATGATATGAATAAAAACGGCCAACATACAATAAATAAGCCTTCGTGCGGTTTGCAAAACCCAGTCCCGCCATTGCGGGATTGAACGAAATCTTAGGCAAGATGAGGATTAGAGCATGTTTTAATAGTATGGGTTTTTTGGTCGGTTTTCATTGACCGGTTTGGAAGGTTTGTTCATCCACTAAGGCACTAAGACTCAAAGATAAACTAAGGGTTTCCCAACATTTTATTTTGTAATAGCAAACGTATTCATTTTACCCTTACTTTTTCTACTTTTGCCTTTCGAACACTTAAAATGTGATACCTATGTTTAAAACAAATGAATATTTCGATGGCAAAGTAAAATCAATTGCCCTCGAATCATCTGAAGGAACTGCTACCATTGGTGTTATGGCCAAGGGTGAATATGAATTTGGAACCTCAACCATTGAAATAATGATTGTAATTTCTGGAAAACTTACGATTCAGCAACCCGGAGAGAAAGAATGGAAAACCTATAAAAAATTTGAATCTTTTGTGGTTGCAAAAGGTGTAAAATTCAAAGTAAAATGTGACGAAGATACGCCTTACTTCTGCCTGTATAAGTAATTCAAGATACTAGTGTCATGTAAAGTTTGATATAGCCCATTGCTCCAACTCAATAAGAGGAGCGGAAGTCCCCCGTTTGGGGGATTAGGGGGTTGCAAAGATGCGACAATTTATGATTGACATGATGCTGGTTGCTTGTTTCTGGTTATGTGTTCATGACGTACATTGAGCATTGGTAGAGCCATTAAATACATAACCACAAAGGGCACAAAGAATTACGCCAAGATTGCAAAGTGTATTTTCCAAAGAGTCTTATGCTTTCTAATTTTATAGAAACATTGGAGTTGTAGGATATGCATTTTCATCAATAAGTTCAATGGAACTATCAATTGTTCTAATTATTTCCTCTTTATCTTTGGATAAAACTCCTTTTAATACCAAGTTATTCGACACATGGTCGCTCCTGAAAATAGTATTATTTACATTGGTGTGTTCAATAAAGAGCTTTAGTTCATTAGCTAATTCAACAATAGTCTGAGGTACGTACACACCATTAAATTTTTCCTTGAAATGTCCTAGTCCGAATGGAAAGCTTAAGGTTAAAGTAGATAGAAATTTAGGATTAACCTGGTTAATGAGCTTTGCCGAATTTTTAGCATGTTGCTCGCTATACTTCTTACCTCCAAGCCCGTTTAGGACCATAAGGGAAGTATCTATTCCTGCTGCCTGGGCTTTTAATATACCATCAATGGTTGAATTATAAGTTTCACCTTTTTGGATGAGTTTTAATAATTCGTCGTCCCCCGATTCAACTCCAATATATAATAGTTTTAACCCCAGGCTTCTGATTTCCTTTAGTTCCTTTGCGGTTTTGTTGACTATATCTTTGGGCAAAGCATAAGAAGAGATTCTTTGTATTTTACCAAAATGCGTATTAATCTCTTGTAAAATGGGAATAAGATGACTGGCTGATAACACAAACGCATTCCCGTCTGCTAAAAAAATCTTTTTTGATCCCTTATAGTATTTTGATAGTATCTTAATTTCCGATTGAAGATCGGTGAATTTTTTGATCCTGAATTGTTTGGAAGTGTACATTTCGCAAAACGCACATTTATTCCACGAGCAACCTATGGTTGTCTGAATAATTGCCGAATTACCCTCGGCAGGCGGACGAAAAACAGGTTCGTCATATTTAAAAGGGGTAAAAAACATGTTAATTTATTCTTTGCAATGCTTATAAACGAGATTGGCTGCCTCGCTGCTTCCTAACTGTTTCGCCTTATTCCAGTCAAAGCACGCCCCCATTGTATCTTGTAGTATTAATCGGGTAGTGCCCTTTTTCAAGTAAGCTTCCTGCATGGTCGGGTCTAAATCCAATGCCATACCAAAATCTTCATCTGCCTTCTGTATTTGATTTACAGCCAGGGCATTATTGCCCCGCTCTATAAAGTATTGAGCATTGCCTTGTTCTTTATCAATTAATTTATCATAATAATCGAGGGCATTCTGGTAATTTCCACGGGCATTTTCGAGTAATCCGAGCTGCCGATATGTTTCAGACGATTCGGGATATCCTTCCCGGTAAATTTTTAAATCGGCTTCAGCAACCTGGAAATTAGCAGCTAAACGGGATATTTCTGCCCTTTTAAGGTAATAAGAAGGAACGTAAGGTTTCAGATGAATTGCTTTGGTTATATCGTCAAATGCGTCTGAATATTTACCGGTTTTTAGGAATAAATCGGCCCTGAGTGCAAAATAGTCATCTGAACGGCCATACAACGAAATAGCTTCGTTCATTGATGCAATAGCTGGTTCAAGCAAGTTTTGTTTTGTATATGCCTTACCTTGTAAAGCAAAGTACTCGTGTTTTGGGACAAATCTGTCTTTAAGTCTTTCAAGCTCGTTTAAAGCATCAGAAGCTTTTCCTTTTTCGATCAGTGCGGCAATCGCATTTCTGGATATTTCCTGGTCGGAATACCAGTTTTGCTTCCATAATGATTTCCATTCATTGGTTTCGTCTAAATCGGCAAATGCAGGATCAGTAACTATAGCAAGTTCACTTTTTTTCGGGTTCAAAGCCAGGTGTCTTTGTAGCCAAGCAATGGCATTTGAATTTTCATGTTTTTCTGCATAACACCGCGACAGCTCAAAACTGGCAATATCTTTGCTAATGCTGTCGGCTTCGAGGTAAAACCGGATGGCTTTTGAAAAATCCTTTTTATCATAATAACATTCACCTAACCACAAATAAACCTGTACACTCCTTTTTAAAGGATGCTGCAAATATTCCAACGCATCATCATACTTCTTTTGATCGATCAAAGCCTTTGCTTTTAATAGACTTATATCTGGTTGCTGGGGTAAAGCAACCGCGGAACAAAGTAAGAGACAATATGTAATAATATTTTTTTTCACTATTATTTAACAATAGGTTTATCAGGTACAATAGACTTATCTGATACATTGTAATACACATAAATAAAATCGCGTAAATTTCTTGGCACAATGCCGGTTAGTCGTGGTTCAAAGATATCGCAAAGATAATAGTAAACGCCGGAAGATACGTATTGTTTAGTGTACATGTCTTTACCATCCCAGTTAATTGCCGGGTCCGATGTCTTGAAGATTAATTTTCCCCATCGGTTAAAGATTTTCATATCTACCTGTTTTACATAGTTGTTAGGATTATGCGATATATACACATCGTTAATCCCATCATTATTGGGTGTGAAAACATTTGGCAATTTATAACCACTGCAAATATCGATACAAGTGAGATTAATCTGTTGCGAGCTCTCATTGTTAAAACTGTCAACTGCAGTTACAGCATAGCAACCGGCTGCAGCTTTAAGATTGGTATGCCTGAAATGGAGGGTGTCACTAAGGTCATTATTAATGGTAGCCAGTAGTGTCAGGTTATCTTCGAGACTCTGTTTATAATATATATTAAATTTTACAATATCATTTGAACAACTCATTGGATTTGACCATGTAAGGCTATTTATAGAACTATCACAATCTGATTTTACAATTAATGTCGGAGGGCAAGGTTTGATAGTATCGAGAGGTGCAACGCTGTTAATATGCGACCAATTTAACGTATTATACACTAATTTATTAAGCTGCCGGTAACCATAAGCTTTCACCCGATAGCTAAACATTTGTCCGTTTGCTAAACCTTTATCGACGTATTCTTCAGTATCCGTATAACCGATCGAATCAAAAACTGTGGTGTTAAGATTTTGGCGATAAATAATATATTGGGTATTTATCCAAGGGACATTTCTGGCAAACTTAACAGTTATTTGGTTATCGGATGGGTAAAGGTCGGGGTACATGGTTGAAGCGGTTTCATTATTCCCTATCATAAAACGATTGCCAGTCGCATTATTAAATAATTGAACCTTGTAATAATAAGGAAATTGAACCGTATTAACATTGGTATCGGTAAATGTGGTATCTGCCAGGTTGGCCGTATACCTTACCTTTAATAAAGTGGTATCGTTACCCATTGGGGTTCTGGAACGGTAAATTCTATATTCATAAGGCCCGAGCGCCGGAATAGTATCGAGCGATCTGGGTTTGACCCATGAAACAAATACTTCGCCCTGAGCAGGATCTATTTTAGTAACACTTGCCGAAGTCAAAGCCGGTGTACCAGGAATAAGCATGGTACAAGACTCATCTGAATGATAACTCATCGCCCCATCGGGAAATATAGCAACAACCCTGTAACAATATTCAATTCCCGCGATCAGGCTTTGCCCATTGTCATTATCCAAGTAAGTAGTATCATTAATATTTTTGGTGGTTGCAATCTTACGATAACCGCTGCTGGCTGGAATTCCTCCTACGCAACTGTCTATTTGCAGGGTTATTGATCCTGTACTGCGGTATATATCGTAACCTATGGCCCCAGGGCAAATTGATTTCGACCATCTTAGATAAATCGAATTGTTGCCTGGAGATGTGGTCAAGTTTTTCGGAGCAGGAGCCAATATTCTGATGTCGAAATTATCAAGATCAACCAGCTTTAACTTGGCATAATTATCTTCACTTTTAATAACAACCGTATAAGGCTGCTTTCGCACATGAGAGCAATCGGTTAGCCATTTAAACCTCGAAGTTGCATATCCTGGGCCTGAGCGTTCAACCTCAAAAGTTGCCTTGTTTTGTTTGACTACAAAAGGGCCACCAGTCGCATATTGTTTAACTCCGTCTTTATCCTTATCGGTACTGGTAATAGTAAAGTTAATAAGCTTTCCTGCTTCAACACATAAATTTTTCAATGGCGGATTTTCAGGAGGATTGTTTTGGGAATTGAAAACTTCAACCTGCATGTCGCGTTCGATATTCCCTATTTTAACAGGTTTAACAGATCCGCGCCATTCTTCCACGTTCATCGCAATATTGAAAATACCGGTATCCATCGGAGCATCCCATACCATGTCGCCGGTAATAGGGTTCACGTAAAGGGTATCACTTGCCCGTGGAAAAGTATAGTTTTCAATAGGCACTCCGTTTTCTTTTGTACAAATAGCAATTTTGTATGAAAGGCTATCACCGTCGTAATCAAAGGCAGCCGGATTATGAATAAATTTTCTTCCCAGTGCAGCCTTATCGATCGGGTAATTGAGCAAAACCGGTGTATTGTTAGTCCCAAGTTGCGGGTTAACAATCATGGTGGTTTCAACAGAGAAGATTACGTTCACTGAATTTGGAATGTTTAATACCCCGAAATTACGGTTAGGGTCTTGCATTACAATTTTGTAAACGCCTGGACCAGGAAAAGTATGGTTTGTGATATAAGTGTTTTTGTAATATGTGGAATTATCAGGTAATAGAATTCTGGTTATTCTTGGCGCAGTGGATGTCGTATTGTCGTTCCAATTAACTTCCAGAAAAGTTCTGCCACCATTCAGCTCAACGGCGCTAAGTGTATAGGTAAATGTAGTAACAGTAAATTCAAATGTATAAGCCGAAATTTGCCGGTAAGTAATTTCACCCGCGCGATTATGTGTAGCTTTTGCCGAGCAAACCAATAATGTCAGTAGGAATATTAAACTGTAAAGTTTCTTCATCTTAGGTGAAGCATGGTTTAAATTTTTATTTTGATATCCTGTTTGTGATAATCCAAACGGTATCCCGATTCTTTTCCATTGATGGCAATGATGACCAAATTAGTTTGATCTTCATAAATATCCATGAGTAGCAAATTACGAATTTCCAGCTCTTTTACTTCTCCAGTGACAGGAATAGTATAATAAAGCCATATAGCATCTTCGTTTATTTCTTTGTTTTTATATACGAGTTTTGAAGGTACATTGTTATTAATCTGTAAAGTAAACAATTTAGAGACATACTTGTTAATATGTTCTTCGCTTTTTGGATTTTCGTTAGGTTTGCCCAAATTTAATGCCACATTATAATTATGGGCTATGGCAAATTCAATATCACTGGAAAAAAGTTTGAAAGAGAGATCAATTGTAGGTTTTCCGCTGGAATACTCAATATTTAATATAGAAACATGTACAGGGTGATAGTGCGCACTGAGCGCGAAAAACAAAGAAAAAATATAACAAATCATAAATAGATTTTCAAACCATTTCTCAGATTCGGCATACCAAAAAACCTATACAAAGTTATAATTTTTTTAGTTTATTTGTAGGAATTACTTTGATGAATCCGTTTGATTATATAGGACTTTGTGATATGGTTTAAATTTAAAAACTGGAGTTTTTTCAATTTTATAATTTTTCAACTTATAAAAAATCAACGTTTTAAGGTATGAACTGGAAAGAGGCGATATTTGAATTCAGGAACTATCTGAGGCTTGAAAAGTCCATGTCAGAGAATTCTGTAGAAGCCTATATGCATGATATTGCCAAATTTACTCAATTTCTTGAAATTAAAAGTTTACAAATATCCCCGGAAGCAGTTTTGTTGGAACATATTCGCGAATTTTTAAAATGGCTCAATGGCTTTGGTGTGTCTGAACGTACCCAATCTCGTATTCTTTCAGGGATTCGTGCATTTTTTAGATTTCTTTTACTGGAAGACAAAATTTTGATTGATCCAACAGAATTGATCGAGTTTCCGAAAATTGGGCGTAAACTTCCCGATGTGCTTACTGTTCAGGAAATAGACAGTTTACTGACAGCAATAGACCTTAGCCAGCCCGAAGGGCATCGCAATAAGGCTATTATAGAAACTATGTATAGTTGTGGGCTCAGGGTTTCGGAACTGGTTCACTTAAAGATTTCCAACTTATATCTTAACGAAGGTTTTGTCAGGGTCATGGGTAAAGGCAACAAAGAGCGTCTTGTACCTATTGGCTCAAAAGCAATTACAGAATTAACATTTTACCTTCAGCATCATCGCACACATGTTCCTGTAAAGAAAGGTTTTGAAGATATAGTTTTTCTTAACCGGAGGGGGAAAAACCTAACGCGTGTAATGGTGTTTATAATTATAAAGAATCTGGTTGAAGCCATTGGTCTTAAAAAGCAGATCAGTCCTCATACTTTCCGTCATTCCTTTGCAACCCACTTGATTGAAGGTGGGGCCGACCTTAGGGCTGTACAGGAAATGCTCGGACATGAATCAATCCTTACCACTGAAATTTATACGCATATCGACCGAGAGTTTCTCCGTGAGGCAATTATGCGATATCATCCGCGAGCAAAGGGGTGATAACTTACTTCCTTAATAAAAATTATTTATCCACAACATTTTCATAGATTTTTTCTATAAATTTGCGTTTTAATTTTTTACTGCAAAATTTTGTATTAAATATTATATAATCAATAACTTAAATTAAAAATATGTCACAAGTAAAACGTGTTTATACTTTTGGGGGCAAGAAAGCCGATGGCAAAGCAGAAATGAAAAACCTGCTTGGGGGGAAAGGTGCTAACCTTGCCGAAATGTGTCTATTAGGCTTACCAGTGCCCGCTGGCTTTACAATTACTACCGATGTATGTACGGAGTATTATAACAATAATTGTCAGCTTCCTGCAGAATTAATGCCTGATGTTTGGGCAGCAATGAAACAAACAGAACAAATCATGGGTTTGAAATACGGCGATCCTGAAAATGCATTATTGGTTTCCTGCCGCTCAGGCGCTCGTAAATCAATGCCTGGCATGATGGATACTGTATTGAATATTGGTCTTTCTTCTGCTACTATTCCCGGATTTATTAAAAAAACAAATAATCCGCGTTTTGTATGGGATTCATACCGTCGTCTTATTATGATGTATGCAGATGTGGTTATGGAAAAAGCTGAAGGCATTGAACTTGGTGATAATAAAAGTATTCGCAAGCAGCTTGATGATATGCTGGATGCATTTAAACACAAGAAAGGTTATAAATCAGATACCGACCTTAGTGCTGACGATTTGAAACAATTGGCAGAAGATTTTAAAAATAAAGTAAAAGCAGTACTAGGAAAACCTTTCCCGGATGATGCCAAAGAACAACTTGAAGGTGGTATTAAAGCTGTCTTCAAAAGCTGGAATGGTAAAAAGGCCATTTCCTATCGTCGTATTGAAGGTATTCCAGATGAATGGGGAACTGCAGTAAACGTTCAATCTATGGTATTTGGGAATATGGGCGATACTTCGGCAACAGGTGTTGCATTTACCCGCAACCCGGCTACCGGAGAGAACAAATTCTACGGTGAGTGGCTTGTCAATGCACAAGGCGAAGATGTTGTGGCTGGTATCCGCACTCCAAGCCCGTTGAACGATGACACTAAAAACGAACAAAACAAGCATTTGAAGAGCATGCAGGAAGCCATGGCTGGCACGTATAAAGAACTCGACAATATCCGAAACATTCTTGAAAAAGCATATAAAGACATGCTTGATATAGAGTTTACCATTCAGGAAGGTACGCTTTATATGCTGCAATGCCGTGCCGGAAAACGTACCGGTACAGCAGCCCTGAATATGGCAATGGATATGCTCAAAGAGGGTTTGATCGACGAAAAAACCGCTGTAATGCGCGTTGAGCCTGTGCAGCTAGACGAATTATTACATCCAATTTGTGACCCTGCTGCTGAAAAGAAAGTAAATCCTCTTGTAAAAGGTTTACCAGCTGGTCCTGGCGCTGCAGTAGGTAAAATCGTATTTACTGCTGAAGATGCCGTTGCATGGCATCGCAGAGGAGAAACAGTAATCCTTCTTCGTGAAGAAACCAATCCTGAAGATGTTGAAGGTATGCGTGCAGCTGAAGGCATTCTTACTGCCCGTGGTGGTATGACTTCACACGCTGCCTTAGTTGCTCGTGGTTGGGGTAAATGCTGTATTGTAGGTGCCGGTCACTTGCATGTTGATGCTGCCAGCAAAAAAGCTAAGGTTGCAGGATCCGATATTATTCTTAAAGAAGGCGATGTGGTTACTTTGAACGGTTCCAAAGGAAATGTATATCAAGGTGCTATTGCCTTGATGGACGCTACTGAAAATCCTCGTTTTCAAGAGTTTATGAAAATGGTAGACAAATATCGCACTATGGGAGTTCGCACTAATGCTGAAACGCCTACTGATGCTAAGATAGCACGTGCTTATGGAGCGGAGGGAATTGGATTGTTCCGTACTGAGCATATGTTCTATGGCGAAGGTTCAGATCAGCCTTTGTTCTTGCTTCGTAAGATGATCCTCAGTAATACTGAAGCCGAGCGCCGCAAAGCTCTTGACGAACTCTTTGTTTTCGTTAAAAAAGATATGAAAGCAACCATGGAAGCAATGAACGGTTTGCCGGTTACTTTCCGTCTGCTTGACCCTCCTCTTCATGAATTTGTTCCACAGAGTATAGAAAAGCAGGCTGAATTGGCAAAAGCTTTAGGCATAAGTGCCGAAGCAATTACAAAACGTGGCGAAGCCCTTCACGAATCGAACCCTATGATGGGTCACCGTGGTGTACGCTTAGGGGTTACCTATCCTGAAGTTTCTGAAATGCAAATTCGTGCTATCTTCGAATCTTCTGCTGAATTGAAGAAAGAGGGGAAAGATCCTCATGCCGAAATCATGGTTCCTGTTACGTGCGACGTATCTGAACTTGATTTTACAAAGAAAATAGTTGACAAAGTATATGCTGAAGTTTGCAGCAAGTTTGGTGTTAAAGCAATCGAGTACAAGTATGGTACTATGATTGAAATTCCACGTGCTGCTTTACTTTCAGACCAAATGGCCAAATCTTCAGAATTTTTCTCATTTGGTACCAACGACCTTACGCAGATGACGTTCGGTTTTAGCCGTGATGATATTGGTGGATTTCTCAACGATTATCTTGATAAAAAGATGTTGCCTGTCGATCCATTCCAAACCATTGACCAGGCTGGTGTTGGACAGCTCATTCAATATTCGGTTGAACGTGGCCGTAAAACCCGTCCTAACTTAAAGGTTGGTATTTGCGGCGAACAAGGCGGTGACCCTGCTTCTGTAGAATTCTGCTTCAAAACAGGATTGACTTATGTAAGCTGTTCACCATTCCGCGTGCCTATTGCACGTTTGGCTGCAGCACAGGCCGCTTTGAAAGCTAAAAAGTAATAGGCCCCACCCTGTCCCTCCCCGAAAGGGAGGGAATTAGAAAATATAAACCCGCCAGAGAATGTTTGCTTTGGTGGGTTTTTATTATGCAAAAATTTTATAACGATATAATTCAAAAGTAAATAAATACAGTGTTGAAATTTCGCCAAATAAGTATTTTAATACCAGAATGCTCTATATATTTTATTAAAAAAAAGTTTTTAACAATTCATCACTATCGAACTTAAAATCAGCATTATTAATGAAATAACAATATTTATTGTTTTTCGTTTCACAATTAAAATTGAATTTCTATATTTGCAGGGTTTGAAAAAATATGTTCTTTAGCATAAAATCGAATGATTAAAAAAACTTAAGATGATGACCAAAAACGCGAAATTAAATCAATGGGTAAAAGAATGGGCCGATTTATGCCAGCCTGAAGCCATTCACTGGTGTGATGGTTCCGAACAGGAAAATCAGATGCTATTGGATATGATGGTTAAAAGTGGAATGGCAGTTAAGCTGAACGAAAGTAAACGCCCAAATAGTTATTATTTCCATAGCGACCCCAGCGATGTTGCACGTGTTGAGGATCGAACCTATATCTGCTCTGAAAAAAAGGAAGATGCTGGCCCAACTAATAATTGGATGGACCCGAAAGAAATGAAAGAAACCCTTCGTGCAATGTTTAAGGGATGTATGAAAGGCCGCACCATGTATGTAATGCCTTTTAGCATGGGACCATTGGGTTCAAAAATTTCCCATATAGGCATTGAAATTACCGATTCGCCTTATGTAGTGGTTAATATGCGTATTATGACAAGGATGGGTAAAGCTGTACTCGACATTCTTGGCAATGATGATTTTGTTCCCTGCATTCATTCGGTAGGAGCTCCTTTGCAACCTGGTCAGAAAGATGTTAAATGGCCCTGTGCCCCAATTGAAAAGAAATACATATCGCATTTCCCCGAAACAAACGAAATATGGTCATACGGTAGTGGATATGGTGGGAATGCCCTGCTCGGTAAAAAATGTTTTGCTTTGCGTATTGCTTCAAACATGGCCCGTAAACAAGGTTGGCTTGCTGAGCACATGCTAATTATGGGTATTACAAATCCCAAAGGAATAAAGAAATATATAGCTGCCGCTTTCCCAAGCGCGTGCGGAAAGACCAATTTGGCAATGCTGATCCCTGCTATTCCAGGCTGGAAAGTTGAATGTGTTGGCGACGACATCGCATGGATGAAATTTGGAGATGATGGCCGATTATATGCTATTAATCCCGAAGCTGGTTTCTTTGGTGTTGCACCTTACACTTCGATGGATACCAACCCAAATGCCATGCTTTCCTGCAAAGCAAATACGATTTTTACCAATACAGGTTTAACTCCTGATGGCGATATCTGGTGGGAAGGAATTGGGTACGATTGTCCTGATGGCACTATTACATGGACCAATGAAAAATACGATCCTGCAAGCGGCAAACCTGTGGCTCATCCTAACGCACGTTTTACAGCGCCGGCTAAACAATGCCCTGTTATTGACAAGGATTGGGAAAACCCCAAAGGAGTGCCCATCTCGGCATTTCTCTTTGGCGGAAGACGTCCCGGAACTTTACCACTAGTTTACCAGGCTTTTGATTGGAATCATGGCGTATTCATGGGTTCTATAGTTGGTTCTGAGGTTACAGCTGCCGCAATTGGCTTGCAAGCTGGCGTTCGCCGTGATCCGTTTGCCATGTTGCCATTCTGTGGCTACCACATGGGCGACTATTTTGGCCATTGGATTAAAATTGGCGAAACTGCACCAGATAAGACAAAACTTCCAAAAATATTCAATGTTAATTGGTTCCGGAAGGATGCCAACGGCAAGTTTCTATGGCCGGGATATGGCGACAACATTCGTGCATTAAAATGGATTTTCGAAAGAGTTGAGGGTTCTAACGAAGCTAATGAAACCCCAATTGGTTACGTTCCTAAAAATGACACAATTGATATAAACGGTTTAACAGGTATGGCAGAAAAAATACCTGAACTTCTGAAGGTTGATAAGAATGACTGGATGAAAGAAGTCGAACTCATTAAGGAGCATTACGCCAGATTTGGCAACAAGTTACCTGCTGAAATGCAAAAGCAATTTAACAATCTGATAAACCGATTGAATAAAGCATAAAACAATTATTTATTTAATAAAAAAGCTGCTTTGGAAAAAGCAGCTTTTTTTAATCTTAGAATTTGTGAACTTATTGCATGTCTTTTATTAATGCAAGCGTTTTTTGTACCAAATTAGTATTAACATTAAGTTCAATCCCTCTGAAAATCTGTTTCAAATCAACATCCATTTCGTTAAAGAATTGTCCGATATCGATTAGTTTTTCTGAAGGTTCGGCTAGATTATCAATAGAATAAATAAGCGTAGAACATTTTCCCATAGGCTATGTTTAGAGGTTTTATTTATCTAAACGGAAGTATAATTGGGAAATTGTTCTAAAATAAAAAAACTTATTAACTCACAGAAAGGTTTATGTCATATTGCTTAATCAGTTTTCGCATATTTATCAATGCGTAGCGCATCCTACCTAAAGCCGTATTGATTGAAACATTGGTTTGTTCGGCAATTTCTTTAAAACTCAGGTTCCCATAATGACGCAGCAATATGATCTCCTTTTGATCTGGCGGTAATTCGTCTATCAGGTTTCGAACATCAGCCAAAATCTGGTCACTTACCATTACCTGTTCAATAGTGTCTTCAGAGTATTTTGGCGAATTGAACAAATCCATTTCATAATTATTATTGCTGCAGGTGTTAAGTTGTTTTTCGCGGCGATAATGATCAATAATCAGATTATGTGCAATACGCATGACCCATGAAATAAACTTTCCATTGTCCTGGTATTTTCCCTCTTTAAGGGATTTAATTACTTTAATAAATGTATCCTGAAATAAGTCTTCTGCAAGATGCTGGTTCTTAACGGTAAAATAAATATAAGTGAAGACTCTATTCTTGTGGCGGTGAATTAACTCATCAACAGCCTCTTCTTTTCCGTTTATAAACTTGTTTATAAGTTCATAATCAGACAGTCTTTCTTCTTTCAAAACTACCTCCTTAGTCTATGGTTATACAGGTAGAATGGTATCGATAAGCTGTCCTCCGGTTAAAGTTATTAATTTCTTAAAAAGTTATTTTTTCTCTAAAAAAACATCCATGTTAAGTTTATTCTTTTACGAAATCTTGTTCATGGATGTTTCAATAGAACAATGCAAGTAAATGAAATTTTTTTTTATCTCAAAACATTACCTTTGCAATTTCGTTAATTTTTATACAACTTTTTACAAATCATAAGTTCGATTCATGCCATTAGAAATTGGAAATGACAGAGGATGCATTGTTTTGAGAGGGGCGAGGGTTAATAATTTGAAAAATATTAATTTAAGCATCCCCAGAAATAAATTTATTGTAATTACCGGTTTAAGCGGATCAGGAAAATCATCGCTTGCGTTTGACACCATCTATGCAGAGGGTCAGCGACGCTATGTGGAAAGCTTGTCTGCTTATGCACGCCAGTTTTTAGGCCGAATTAACAAACCCGATGTAGATTTTATCGATGGAATTCCACCAGCCATTGCCATTGAGCAGAAAGTTAACACCCGTAATCCCCGATCAACAGTCGGTACATCAACTGAAATTTACGATTACCTGAAATTATTGTTTGCCCGTATAGGGATCACTTACTCGCCTGTTTCCGGAGAAATGGTTAAAAAAGATTCGGTTACCGATGTGGTGAATTACCTCATTTCTTTCGAAGAAGATACTTCAGCTTTAATTCTTTGTCCTGTAAAACGTACACGCGACAAACATTTCCATCAATACCTGGAACTATTATTGAACCAGGGGACTAATCGTATTGAGATCAACAAGGAAGTAGAGAAACTTGAAGAAGTTCTTAAAAAATACAAGACATTTACTGATGAGCATGAAATAAACATGGTAATTGACCGTGTGAAAATTAACCACCGGGAAGATTCGCTTAGCCGTTACGCAGATTCGATTCAAACAGCTTTTAATGAAGGAAATGGCGAATGTATCATTCGTATTTTACATGAAACCAAACCTCAATCCCAGCATTTTTCGAACCGTTTTGAACGAGACGGAATGGAGTTTGAAGAGCCTAACGAGCATATGTTCGGTTTCAACAGCCCTTACGGTGCATGTCAGCGGTGTGAGGGCTATGGTAGGATTATAGGTATAGATGAAGATTTAGTTATACCTGGCAAAAGCCTGTCGGTTTACGAAGAAGCCGTTGCCTGTTGGAAAGGAGAAAGCATGAGTTATTATAAAGATTTGTTTATCAATCAATCAGCCAAGTATAACTTTCCTATTCACAGGCCCTATTTTGAATTGACTGATGAACAGCGTGATCTCCTTTGGAATGGTAATCAACACGTGGATGGGATCTACGATTTCTTTGCCCATCTGGAAGAAAAGAGATATAAAATTCAAAATCGGGTAATGATTGCCAGATACAGCGGTAAAACTATCTGTCCGGATTGCAAAGGGTCTCGATTACGGAAGGATGCCGGTTATGTAAAAATATATGGGAAAAGCATCCAGGAGCTTGTTTTAATGCCAGTGGACGAGCTTTACGTTTTTTTTAAAAATGTGAAGCTCACTGAATATCAGGAAAACGTTGCCAAACGAATATTGTTAGAAATAGTCAACCGACTCGAATTCTTGAATAATGTCGGTTTGGGTTACCTTACCCTGAACAGACTATCGTTTACCCTTTCAGGAGGTGAGTCGCAACGTATTAATCTTGCAACGTCACTTGGCAGCAGCTTGGTAGGCTCATTATATATTCTTGACGAGCCCAGTATCGGTTTACATTCCCGCGATACCCAGCAGTTGATAGGTGTGCTTCGTAAATTGCAACAGCTGGGTAATACGGTGGTGGTGGTGGAGCATGACGAGGAAATTATTCGGGCAGCCGATGAAATTATTGATATTGGCCCTCTTGCAGGGCGTCTTGGCGGTGAAGTGGTATTCCAGGGGACACATCAGGAACTTGAAAAATCAGAGAGAAGTTTAACAGCAAACTATCTTACAGGCAAGGAAAAGATTCCGGTACCGCAATTTCGGCGTAAATGGAACAATGCTATTGAAGTTATGGGTGCACGGGAAAATAACCTGAAAAAGTTAAACGTAAAGTTTCCTCTTAATGTTCTCTGTGTAGTAACAGGGGTAAGTGGTTCGGGCAAATCGACTTTGGTACGTAATATATTATATGCTTCAGTAAACAGACATTTCAATGAGTATAACGAAAAAGCGGGGGCATTTGATGCACTAAAGGGCGATCTGCGTATGTTAAAAGGGGTTGAATTTATTGACCAAAACCCCATTGGTAAATCATCGCGCTCGAACCCGGTTACCTATAGCAAGGCTTATGACGAAATTCGAAAATTATATTCGGAGCAACCTTTAGCTATGCATAATAACCTCAAACCTGCTCATTTTTCTTTCAATGTTGAAGGGGGGCGTTGCGAAGAATGTCAGGGAGAGGGCGAGATCAAAGTAGAAATGCAGTTTATGGCCGATGTTCGTTTGGTATGCGAAAGCTGCAATGGGATGAGATTTAAAGAAGAAGTGCTTGACGTAAGGTACGGTGGAAAAAACATTTTCGATGTGTTGGAGATGACTGTAGAAGAAGCTATAGAATTCTTTGGCAGGAAAAAAGAATCTACTGAGAGAAAAATAATTCATAAACTGCAGCCTCTGGCCAGCGTTGGCTTGGAATATGTAAAATTAGGACAATCATCCAGCACATTGAGCGGTGGCGAAAGCCAACGTGTTAAACTGGCATCTTTTATGGGCCATGAAAAGAGTATGGAACCCACTTTATTTATTTTCGATGAGCCGACCACAGGATTACATTTTCATGATATACGAAAGTTACTTGATGCTTTTAATGCTCTTATCGACAACGGCCATACTATTGTTGTGATTGAGCATAATATGGAAATTATTAAGTGTGCCGACTGGGTTATTGATCTTGGACCGGAAGGAGGTAAAGCTGGTGGAAACATAGTATTCGAGGGGACACCTGAAAATCTTATTAATTGCAAGGGGTCTTACACGGGGAAGTTCTTGGCCAAGAAGTTATGAGTATTTTACTTTAATTTCTTGTTGTTCTTTGCCTTGATTTTATATTAACATTTTTTAAGTTAATTTTTCAAAATATATAATAGTATTGATATGTGGTTCATCCACATCCAAATATACCTCATCATCAAATTTTTTTATTTTATAGTTTTCTTTACCGATTAATATTAAATCATTCTCTTTTAAGACACCTTTAGTAATTAATTTAATGTTTTCTCCATACTCTTCTGAAATATGATTAGGGAAATGAATCTTATAAAATTTATTAATGTCTTTATAATTTGATGTCCTATCAAATTCTATATTAGTAATAGAATCTTTAATTACTATAATTTCTTTCAATTTCATAATATTTTAATTTTAGATGTTAATTCCACAAAATAAATAAAAAAAACAAAGCCATTTTTCATGGTGAAAAATCGAAAGATTTAAGTAGTGGAATTAAATTTTGTTTCACAAAAGCGAAAAATGGATAATAAATAATTTTGGATAATCACAATATTCATGGCTTTTTCAGGAGAGAATGGATTTTGTAATTTCTTTTTTTAGAAATGATCATAAAAAAATTAAGCTTCAAAACTTGTATTAAATTATTATATAACTTTGTAAATTTTCAAATTGCGTAATAAGCAATAATTAATTTTTAATATTCAATTAATTGAATGAGATATTTATAAATGTAGGATTACTTTCACTAAGGGGAATCAACTAAGATGCTTTCTCATTGTATCATAACTGTTAACTTAATAATAGAAAAAATTTTAAGTTGATAGGATATAAAAAAATTAGAAAGTTAATTTTTGATTAAATTGCAATGTCAGATTTATCCCGAAAGGGATATCACTTGAATAACCCCCAATGCAATTGGGGGTAAACAACAAAAACAAGTTACAACCCCGAAGCGGGTTGAATGTGAACAAAGACTATGTCAAGTTATAGACAAATATATTATCATATCGTTTTTGGTACTAAAAGCCATAAACAAACTTTAACTGTTGAATTTTCCGAAGAAATATATAAATACATCTGGGGAATTATTAAGAATAAGAATTGTAAGCTATATCGAATCAATGGTTATAGAGATCATGTACATATTTTATCCGATCTTCATCCCTCTTTGGCTTTAGCAGATTATGTCAAAGAAATAAAAATAGCTTCATCAGTGTGGATTAAAAATCATGGTAAGTTTCCAAATTTTGATGGTTGGGCAGAAGGATATGCCTCTTTTACGATTTCACATGACGACAGAAACCGCATTATTGATTATATAAAAAATCAGAAGGAGCATCATAAAACAGAGACATTTATTGATGAATATAGACGACTTTTAAAAGAGTACGGAATTGAATTTGATGAAAAATACCTTCAATAGCAAATTGCTTTTTGCTGAGGTACTAGACATTCAACCCACTTCGGGGTTGAGTACTATATGACTATCTTGCCTACCCCCAATTTCATTGGAGGTTATTCATGTTACGCCCTTCGGGCTTTAAATATGTAAACATTGAAGTTGTTCAAAGGCATAAAATCGTGGGAGGAGGTTGTTTCTTAGGTCGCTTCTTTGTGTAACATCATGGTTTTAAAACCCTAGTGATGCTTGTCTGTTATATGCATACAGGCTTAGCCTGTAAAAATATATTTGACGGAGGCAGTTCCGATAAACTATCGGAACTGCCTCCGTCAAGTCTTTTATTTTTTTATCTCAATTTCCGTTCCCACTCTAACGACCTCATATATCTCATTTACATCTTTATTTTTCAATGATATACATCCGAATGTCCAATTTTGTCTATTGTCAATCGCGTAATCACATCCTTTTGGAACACCATGGATTCCAACTTCTCCTCCAATTTTAGCGCTTTTAGGGATAAGGCCTTTGCGTATTGCTTCATTGTGCTTTTTCCAGGATTCTGCTATAGGATAATCAATCCAGATAAATTTTGACCAGGAAGCATGAGGGTATTTACTTTTTATTTTAAAGAGGCCTTCAGGGGTGCATTTATCTCCTTGCATTAATTTATCATCCACAGGGTTTAAGCCAAAAACAACAGGATATGTTTTTAACTTTAATGAACCGGCCCAAACGGATAATTCATATTTTGATTTGACAATTACTATTTTAATCGTCTTTGAATCAATCCGTAATGAATCTAATAGTGATTTGAGGGGCTTTTTTGGACCTGTAGGTTGTGCCACATTTTTTTCAGCGATTCCCTTATTATTATTTTCTTTTGCAGAAGTTGCACTGTCATGTTGCCCATTACAAGCCAAATACAGAAAAAATAGAATTACTAATATACTGATTTTCATCCCATCATAACAATTTTTAATCATGCAAAAGTTTTACAGAAATAGTACGTTTATTAACCTACACCAAAAATTCAGTTGGCACGTCTCTGAGCCTGATTACATCCTTAATTCTGTCGGCCACATTAAACCCGTTTTTGCATTGAACATTGCATACAGGGCAATTCCCGCAAATTTGATTACCAAGGGTCAAAGATTCTATCACTTCTCGTGCTTTCGCAGGTTCGCCGTAACCATAAGTGTACATAAAGGAGCGCATTAAATCGGGTATTGGAAGGCCATAAGGACATTGCGGTTTACATTCCTCACAGCCATGACAATACAAACCTGCGGTTTGACTATAAGATTGTATATCTTTTTCTTCCTCGGGGCTCATTTTAATATCGTACATTGAACTTTTAAAAAGTTCCAAATCGGCGCTACTGTGAATACTCATAATAGCTGTATGCACGTTTTTATCCTGCAAAACCCATTTTAGTGCGGCCGATTTGTTTATAGGTTTTTGCTTTTCTTTATCAAGAAATCCGCCAGCCAATGTTTTCATTGCAACAATACCCAACCCGGCATCAGTGGCCCTTGCAAGTGCAGGTTTCACGGTATTTTCAAGGCGAAAGTTATAACTAACCACCACAACCTCGTATAATTTGCTTTCAATAGCAGCATTGATCACCTCCAATTGGTTACTGTGCGTAGCAACCCCAACATGACGGGTTTTCCCCAGTTCTTTAGCTTTACGCATCCCGTTCAGCATTTCTTCATTAAGTGCAGCAGCCCGGGTTGGCGGAGCTTGAAGGTAAAGGATATCAATATATTCAACTCCTTGTAGTTTTAAGCTTTCGTCTAGTTTCTCTAAAAAAAGTTTTGTGGTTGCGTCACTTTTGTATTGCCCGGTTTCCTTGTCTGTAGGTAAGTTTACTTTTGTAGAAATGACAAAATTATCGCGGCCAAACTCTTTCAGCATTTCACCAATCATGGCATCGTTGCGGCCATTTTGGTATGATAGTGCAGAATCGAAATGTTTAATGCCCGATTTAAAAATTTCCCTGACAAGGGCAGGATTGTCTAATGGCAATCCTCCGCTGCTTATGATTGGAACTTTGATACCTGTTTTACCTAGATTCCTGAAAATAGGTTCCTTTGTAAGCAAACTTGCAGAAAGGGTTTTCGCTTTAGTTTTGACTGAAATCAAACCTCCTGCTATAGCAGCTGATGATAGCTTAAGGAATTCGCGTTTGTTCATGGTAGTATTTTAAGAAGTTAGGGTAATATTTGCAAAGCTTTACTTATTTCCGAATACTTTTGTAAGAATATCTCCTACGGTATCTTGGTACAAAAATAAAAAATCCCGATTTTAACGGGATTATGCTTCTATTTTAATAATATCTCATTCTTTAAAGCCGAACATAATGGCAACACATCCGCTTGAAATCTCAGCATCGGTTTTTTTCTTTGATGATACAGGAACCTTAACAGTGATTCTGAGCTGCTGACTAGATTCAAGATTAAAGTCCCAAATTTTTGATAAATGATGCTCGCGATTATTGTAAAGAACATTTCCACGGGCATCGGTTACTTTAAATTCGATTTGGAAAGCTGTATCAGAACCACATACAGCAAGACGGTACTGCTGATTAGCATAAAACGTTTTGTACATATCGGCTTCTTCGCCTTCGCTCATAATAGCAGCATTATAATTTCCGTCATGAATATATGGAATGAGTTCTAATTTGCAGATTTTTTTAGCAAAACCTTTGCATTGTGCAGAAATGGTATAAGAGACCGAAGATATAAAAAACACTAAAGCAAGAACTGGTGTAATTTTTTTCATGATGATGAAAATTTAGAGCGTAAAATTTGTTCGGATTGTTTTTATAGTATCTTTTAATTGAGCAAATACTTCCTGTGTAACATTGGAGGTTGAAGTTGATTTCAAAGTAGTGACTTCGGTTTTTTCGTCAGTAACAGGTTTAATTTTGCTGCTTTTGATAGTAATTTTGTCGTAAACTTTTTTCAGTTCGGAGATAAAGACTGCGATATTAGCTATATCTGCACTTTCTTTGTTATTTTCAAGGAGCTTTATTACCATATCAAGCGCAAGCTTTTGATCAACAATTCGTTGAACGATTTTATTATCTTCAATAGGGGCATCGCCAACCAGTTGCGTAGCTATGTAAAGCCCTTCAATCCATCCTCCCACTAATGCTATAGTTGCTAAAGGCTGCCGATCGTTTTCTTTAAGGAAAGCGGTGGATGACATAAATGTTTCGGAAATAATATCAAGGATAACATCCCGGTTGTTGATGTTTTCTTCAAGACGATTAATGGTATTCTGATCGATAGCATCTGTTATACCTAATCCGTCGGCCATTTTTTTGGCAACATCCATATATTTAATAGTAGTCTGGGCCTGATCGAAAAGACTGGCATAACTTAGGTCGGTTATATATATACCCAAATTAAGCGCCATGCTTTTGTTGGTGGTATATTTATTTACATTGGTTAAAGAATTAAGAATTTTTTCGTTATAAGTTGCACCGGCTGATTTAATCAACATTGCAGATTCGAGCGGGGAGGGAAGTGAATAAAAAATTTGTTTGGCATGGCTGATATCAGTAAAAATATCCTGTTCTAATTCTGCAGAATCAACTCTGACCTCAGAGGTATTTTTGTTTCCACCAGATCCACAAGAGGCTAAAAGAAAAAGTATACCAACAATTAGCGGTTTACTAGTGAGATTCTTATAGTTAAACATATCGTTAAGAGTTTATGTTCTAGGATTTGTAAATGCATAACTTTACTTTTAGTAAAATTAACACTTTTTTTTATAATACAAAATTTAGATATAATTGCCAATCTTTATACTTAGCTAAAAATTACCAGGATAGTCAGTACATGATTTACCAAGGGCGGCTAAATGTAAATATTTGAAGATAAATGACTGACTTAATTTTTATCCTCACTGCTTGTAGGTCTATAAAAATATAGCTTACCCTTGGTTATGGTTGATAAATCCAAAGTGCTGATCCCAACCTTTCTACCGGAAAATCCTGTATTCTGATGGGCTAATTCGTACTTTCCTTTTGCAAGTACTTTATATACAATAGCAGTATGGTGTTTCATTGTTTCTTTATAAATAGTATTTCCAACCTTGTAAGTAAGTTTTACGTTTTTAAATTGGATAAGGTCTCCGGGAAATATCTCATCTTTTTCCGGATTGACAGCTTTACCATATTTGTATTCACCGTCCCATTGTGCTTTGTTACGGATTAATGCCTGGTTAGCCAAATCCCAGCATTCACCGCGATCTACTTGAGTTCCGATCACAGATTTAACATACTGGATAATTTTTTTATTCATTTCAGGGATTTTATTATCCTGACCTATAATGTAATAATTAAATAGCGTTAACCCGAAAAATAAAATAAAAAATCTTTTCATAAAATTTTCAATTAATGTTCAGTGTTTATCTACGAGATTATTCCTTTGAAAGTTTATAAATTTACATACATCTGCCAACCCACATTTGTTGCATTCGGGTTTTCGGGCTTTGCAAACATAGCGCCCATGCAATATCAGCCAATGATGAGCAATGGGTATTAACGGTTCAGGGATATATTTTATCAATTGTTTCTCAGTTTCAAGAGGAGTTTTGGCATTTGTGGTGAGCCCGATTCGTGCAGCTACCCTGTGAACATGCGTATCAACAGCCAAAACTGGTTTGTTGTAAACTACCGAAGCTATGACATTAGCAGTTTTTCGCCCAACTCCAGGGAGCTCCAGTAACCTATCTACGCTATCGGGAACTGTTCCATTGAACTTTTCAATCAGTGTAATAGCCATGTTGATCAAATGTTTTGTTTTGTTGTTTGGGTAGGAGCAACTTTTAATGATTTCTAATACTTCCATGTTTGAAGCTTTAGCAAGTAATTCAGGTGTTGGGAATCGTTTAAAAAAATTCGGAGAGATTAGGTTTACCCTTTTATCGGTGCATTGCGCCGACAAAATAACTGCAACCAGCAGTTCATAAGGATTAGAGTATTTTAATTCAGTCTCAGCCACTGGCATGGACTGCTGAAAAAATTGTATAACCTCATTGAATAAATCTTTTTTATTCATTCACAAAATTTTGAGTTAAATAATTTGACGGAAAAATACGAAAATTTGTTTTGGTTGATTAGGATTCATTATTAATTCTGAGTGTTTTTTTTAAAAAATTTGTTCGGTACGAACTTTATTCTTTACTTTGCAAGACTTTTTTATAAAAGTTGTGATGGAAATCAACGTGTTAACAATTATCTTATTTATTATTTCTTATTTGCTTGGTTCCATACCAAGTGCAGTCTGGATAGGTAAATTATTATATGGTATTGATGTCCGTGAATATGGCAGTAAGAATGCCGGCACTACAAATACCATCAGGGTTTTGGGATGGAAAGCAGGGTTGCCGGTTTTTATTTTAGATGCGTTTAAAGGATTTGCTGCTGTTTACCTGGCTCGGATTTATGGATATTACAGTCCAGGCACCAAAGATTTCGTGACTTTACAGGTATTTCTTGGAGCATTTGCAGTTTGCGGACATATATTTCCAGCATTTGCAGGATTTAAAGGAGGCAAAGGGGTTGCTGTATTATTCGGAATGATACTTGCCATTGCCCCGTACCCTACATTAATTGCATTAGGTATTTTTATTGTCACGCTTGTTACTACTAAGTATGTTTCGCTAAGTTCCATAGTTTCCGGGTTTGCTTTTCCCGTACTTATTATGTTTGTTTTTAAAACAACTATTCAATCGCTTATCATTTTTTCCCTGATTGTGACAGTTCTTCTTTTGCTCACACATCAAAAAAACATTGAGCGATTAATCCGCAAAGAAGAATCGAAAGCAACTTTTTTATTTCGAAAAAGGAAGAATCTACATCATTAATTCCCAAAAAACACTTAATCAAGACATTATAATCAAGGCATTAAGAATTAGGCATAAGAGGTGTCATTTAACTCATTGCTTAATCACCTAAACATGTAATAATTTGATCATTATAAATTTATTATTTAAGGCCTCAGATAAGTATTTAAAAATTCTTTCTCTAACACTTGCATCAGCTCTTCTTTAGTGAGGTTATGACTAAGCGATCCTCCATCAGCTACAGCAATTTCTCCTGTCTCTTCTGAAACAACTATAGCAAAGGCATCGGTATTTTCAGTAATACCCAAGGCTGCACGATGTCGCATACCATAGTCTGCAGGTATATTTGGATTATCCGATACAGGTAAAACGCATCGCGCGGCATGTACTTTATCGTCGATAATGATTACTGCTCCATCATGTAATGGACTGTTTTTAAAGAAAATTGATTCTAACAGACGGGTTGAGGTATCGGCATTAATAAGTTCGCCGGTTTGTGCATAAATATCAAGCTTCGATTTACGTGTAACCACAATCAATGCCCCGGTTTTGGATTCAGACATCCTTTTGCAAGCGTTGGCAATAGATTTAATTTTTATATTTTTTTGTTCCTGAAGGCTTATTGAGAAAACATTATTTAACGAACGCGTTCTTGACAAATATCGTGTACCAACAAATACCAGGAAACGCCGTAATTCTTGTTGGAAAACAATAATAAGTGCAATCATACCGACACTGATCACTTGTCCCAGGATAGAGCCTAGAAGCTCCATATTCAGGGCTTTTACTACACGCCATAATAAATAGAACAGGAATATTGCAATAAAAATGTTAAGGGCAACGGTTCCCCTAATAATTATATAAAGCTGGTATAACAAATACGATACCAGCAATATATCAATGACATCGAGAAAACGCAGATGGATAAATAATTCCATTATAATTTTTGATAATTATTTTGGCTATCAAAGGTAGGAATTTTTATATGCCTTCACAATTTTAATGGTATCAACGGCCTCTTTTACATCGTGAACCCTAAGAATATCAGCCCCTTTAAGTATTGCTAAGGTGTTTGCGGTTATCGTCCCTGCTAAAGCACGTTCAGGGGTTGATTCAAGTGTTTTATAAATCATTGATTTACGAGAAATTCCAACCATGATAGGCAATTCAAAAATTCTGAATTCATCAAGTTTTGATAATAACTGGTAATTCTGCTCGATAGTTTTTCCAAAACCAAAACCAGGGTCAAGAATGATATCGTGGATACCAAGTTGCCTTGCCTTTTCTGTTTTTTCAGCAAAGTAATGCAGGATATCAAGGATGAGGTTGGAGTAATCGGTTTGTTGTTGCATGGTTTGCGGAGTGCCTTTTATATGCATCATTATATATGGCACCTTTAGGCTGGCAATTGTTTCGATCATTGCAGTGTCCATTTGACCGGCCGAAATATCATTAATCATCTGAACTGCAAAATCGCAAACAACTTTACGTGCAATTTCTGAACGAAAAGTATCCACCGAAATAAAGGCATTGGGGAATTCTTTCCGGATAGATTTTAATGCAGGAACTAACCGGCTTAATTCTTCTTCTTCCGAAATACTTTCAGCCTTAGGTCGGGAGGAATATGCTCCAAGGTCAATAATAGAAGCCCCTTCGGAAAGGATAGCTTCGCATCGCTTGAGGATTTCGGTTTCACTTGTATATCTGCCCCCATCATAAAATGAGTTAGGGGTGATGTTCAAGATTCCCATAACAACTGGAGAAGAGAGATCAAACAAGGTTCCGCGGAAATTAAGCGTCCGTTTTTTTGAAAAAAAAGTATCTTTGGAAATCATTGTCCGGATTTTTTTAAATAACAAAGTTAGAAATTCGGGGATATTTAAAATCAAAATTACAGAATGGCATTATTGGTTATTGAAGGATTAGACGGAGCCGGGAAATCTACCCAAGTTGGACTGGTACAGAATTATCTGAACAACAAAGGTTTGAAATACGAATATTTGCATTTCCCGCGTATTGACAGTCCTGTGTATGGCGATCTAATTGCGCGTTTTCTGCGTGGAGAACTTGGCGACATTAACAATGTGAATCCTTATTTGGTGGCTTTGATTTATGCCGGCGACAGGGCCGATGCCAAACTCATGCTTGATAAATGGCTCAACCAAGGGAGTACTGTGATCCTCGATCGATATGTGTATTCCAACATCGCCTATCAGTGCGCCAAAATAAAAGATATACAACAGAAAGACACGCTAAAATCCTGGATACTGGAAACCGAGTTTGGATACTTCAAACTTCCTAAACCGGATATGAATATCTTTCTGGATGTGCCCATTAATTTTACCAAACGAAAACTTACAGAAGCCCGGTCTGGCAGCGATCGTTCGTACTTAAACGGACAGCGTGATATACATGAAGATGATCTTGATTTTCAAAGCCGGGTGCGTGACGTTTACCTGAGTCTTGAAGGTGAGGATTGCTTCGAACGGATTGATTGCAGTTGTAATGATGAAAGCATTTTGCCACCTGAGGATATTTTTGAAAAATTAGTTAAACTGCTTAATTCAAAACAGATAATTAATTCAGGTTATTAGTTGCCGATTGCCGAAAGTAGAAGATTGTACCATTTTGATTTGATGAAAAAAACAATAATAAAAAGAGCAGTTTACAAAGCCTTAAGTAAAAGGTTATTTAACAATTACTTAAAATCAAATACCACAAAAAAGCTTCAAATAGGTTGTGGAAGTAATTTGTTAAATGGATGGTTAAATACTGACTTAGCTTATAAAAGAAAGCTAGTAGGTTACCTTGATGCCAGTAAAAAATTCCCATTTCATGATCAGAGTTTTGATTACATATTTTCAGAGCATAATATCGAACATTTAGATATTAAGGAAGCTTTTACCATGCTTTCGGAGTGTTATAGGATATTAAAACCCGGTGGCCATTTACGTATTGCAACGCCCAACTTTAATTTTCTTATACAGTTGTATGATGAGCCGCATAAACAAATTCATAAAGATTATATCAATTGGGCGGCTAAAGAATATATTAAAGATGTAATCGACATAATCGACGAAACTGAAATTTTGAATGTTTTTGTGATCAATAACTTTTTCAAGGATTGGGGGCATCAAATAATACACAACTTAGCCAGTTTGAATAAAATTTTGGTGTTATGCGGATTCACTAATATAAGCCAGTTGGATACCGGTTACAGCAAAATTCCCGATCTGATGAATTTAGAAAGCCACGGTAAAAGTATTCCGAATGAATATAACTTATTAGAAACAATGGTAATAGAGGCTCAAAAATAAGGAGGTATTTAGTTAAGCAAAGTTTTTAACTTTGTATCAATTAACCATTTTTTATGAAACACATTCGAATTATTAGCAGGATTTTACTCGGGTTGGTATTCATTTTTTCAGGATTTGTGAAAGGTATTGACCCAATGGGTGGGGCCATTAAATTTTCCGAATATTTTGAAGTATTTCATCTATCGTGGCTCGAACCAGCCTCATTAGTGCTATCTATTACCTTGAGCACAGCAGAATTTCTTATCGGTGTTGCCTTATTGATCGGTTTACGAATGAGGGTTACTGCTTGGGCAGCCCTCCTTTTCATGAGCTTTTTCACCCTCCTTACCCTCTACAGTGCTATTAAAAACCCTGTTAAAGACTGTGGTTGTTTTGGCGATGCTTTGGTGATTACAAACTGGCAGACATTTTATAAAAATATTGTTCTGATTATCATTGCAATATTCATTTTTTATTCAAAGGAAAAGTTTATCCCATATTGCAAGCCACTTATGGAATGGATGTGGGTAATCTTTTTTGCTGCCCTTGGTGTCAGAATTTTCGTGTATTGCTATCAACACTTGCCAATTATGGATTTCAGGGCTGATAGCATAGGTACGTATATTCCATCGAAAATGGTTACACCTCCGGGTGCCCCAGTTGATGAATATAAAATAATATATTATTACGAAAAAAATGGCGTTGTTAAAGAATTCCCGGTCATTAATAACCAGTTTAACCCACCAGAAGACTCTACTTGGAAATACAAAGATAGGAAGGACAAACTGGTCAAAGAAGGATATAAACCTCCTATTCATGACTTTAGCATAAATACTGAGAATGGCGAAGATATCACTAACAAAGTGATTGCAGACACATGCTATTCGTTTATTTTCATTGCCCAAGATGCCAGGAAAGTAAAACCAACCCTTTGGAAAAAAATTCAGGATTATTACCATTTCTCGGTTGATCAGGGCTATAAATTTTATATCCTTACAAGCTCACCAAGAAGCACAACAGGCCGAATTAAGGATGAAAATCATCTGATATTCGATTTTCATTATGCAGATGAAACCACGCTTAAAACTATGATTCGTTCAAATCCCGGCCTGATGTTATTAAAAAACGGTACTGTTCTTGCAATGTGGCATTACAACGATTTTCCACAGACCAGTTATTTCAAGGGGAATATACTCTCAAACGTGATGACTGACTTTAATAAATCAATGGAATGGAAGCGCATTTTTATGCTTTCACTAGGTTTTCTTTTGATTATTATGGCTTTGCTCTGGAGGCGGAATAAACTTTAATAAGCAGAACCATTAAAAAAATGGAGATTATACTAACTTTATGACAAGTGCAAAAAAAGACATTAACGCGATAATACTATGACGATTTTTATAATAATTTGGTCAATATGGTTTGTTTCTGAGGTATTACTGAATAGATTGTTACGCTCTGATGATCATGATAAAAAAGGCCAAGACAAAGGGTCAATTAGAATTATATGGATTACCATAGGTATTGCTAACTCATTAGGAATTATTTTTTCTATTTTTTTCAAAATCCCTATTAGTAATTTATTAATCGTACCATATTTTGGACTTTTGCTAATAATAGTTGGGATGATATTCAGATTTATTGCGATTTGGTCGTTAGGAAGGCTTTTTACCGTGGACGTTACAATTCGAGATAATCATAAGATAAAAAAAGATAGAATATACAGGATAATTCGACATCCGTCATATTCGGGTTCTTTATTGTCTTTTATTGGTTTTGGTGTATCTCTTAATAATTGGATAAGTTTATTAATCATCAGTATACTCATTACGATTGCTATGCTCAATCGAATTAAAATTGAAGAAAGGCTATTGAAAGGCCAATTTGGATTAGATTATTTAGATTATATGAAAAGAACATATCGTTTAATACCCTGGCTATATTAATAAAATTCACTGCTGGCAATAAAATGTATAGTTAATTGCCATATAGTTGGGTTGCAAAAGCTTTATACTTTTTATCAATCTTTGTTTTACCTTGATAACGATGAGCTTTGAATTCGAAAACACGAACGCTGTGTGGTGCAAAAAGAGTCAAACCTATGGACAGTACAAGAAAACAGGTTATTAAAAACGCATACGATATGGCTGCTCAGGAGTATGCAAACCAATGCTTTTACGAACTTTATAAAAAGCCATTGGACAAAAAGCTATACGATTTATTTTTTGAAAGAGTTGTAAACAAAGGCATTACTCTTGAAATCGGATGTGGACCAGGCGAGATTTCCAATTATTTAAAGATGAAAGGATTGGATATTATCGGGATAGATATATCTGAAAAAATGATTGAGATTGCTAAGCGATTAAACACTTTCATTGATTTTAGAACAGGAGATATATTTGATTTGAAATTTAAAGATTTTTCAGTTGCAGGAATAGTTGCACCTTATCTGATAGTAAACTTCAAATTAGAGGATGTTACCAAGGCGTTTGCTGAGATAAATAGGGTATTAATGCAAAATGGACAACTGTTAATTTCATTTCATTCAGGGAATGAAGAATTAGAGATTAGCGATTTTTTTGTAAAGGGCAATACAATTCCATATACCTATTTTAATGCCAATACAATTAAAGATAGATTGGTGGATTCCGGATTTAAAATTATTGAATATATAAATCGGATGCCATACGAAGGAGAGGTAACTACAAGAACGTACATTTTTGCTGAGAAAAATTAAAGCGCGAACTCACAACATCCGAAAATATGGATGTCGTTATAGTAGTTACTTCACGTATAATATTTAATACCTGATATTTAAATGGTATGACAGATTAAAATTATCCCGAAAACATACTTGCAGAAAAATGTTATAACATTGTTTAAGTAAATTTTTTCTAAATTTTCCATTTGGAAAGTTTATGGGGGTACTTTATTCTTGGCTTTTAAATTTTTAATTTGTGATACGTTACATTCTTCGAAAGCTTTTATATAGCATACTGATTCTATGGGGGGTCGTTTCACTGATATTTCTTGTGTTCACTTATCTTCCTGGCGATTCCGCTTTAATGAAGCTTGGTCAACGTTCAGATTCGGTTTCACTTGCTATTATTCGTCAGGATTTAGGACTTGACAAACCGAAGTGGCAGCGATACCTAAAATCAATCAACGACCTATCGCCTCTGTCAGTTCATGAAGCAGCCAATTCTCATAATTTTTTCTATCTGGATAGCAAGATTTATGCACCTTATCTTACTTTATTAAAATTTGGAGGTCACAAGAGCCTGGTGCTGAAATATCCTTATTTACGAAGAAGCTATCAGAGCAATAAAAACGTTGCTGACATAATCCGCGAGACCCTACCCAATACTATGGTTTTGGCAATTGCTGCTATTGTTTTTGCTTGTTTTTTTGGAATTGTGCTCGGAATATTAGCTGCACTATTCAAAGACACATGGTATGACAGGGCCTTTCTGATATTTTCTACTTTTGGCATGTCGCTTCCATCGTTTTTTGCAGCCATCCTCATTGGCTGGTTTTTTGCTTTTGTACTTGGCAAATATACAGGGCTTAACCTTACCGGTAATTTAATAGTAATGGACGATTTTGGCGAAGGTATCCATTATGAATGGAAGAATTTGATCCTTCCCGCATTCACATTAGGCATAAGACCTTTATCAGTATTCATCCAGTTAACACGTAATTCGATGCTCGATGTGCTTTCCCAGGATTACATCCGTACGGCAAGGGCAAAGGGATTAAGTGAATCCAAAGTGATCTTTAAACATGCTTTAAAAAATGCATTAAATCCCGTCATTACTGCTATCTCTGGCTGGTTTGCATCGCTTATGGCAGGTGTCGTTTTCGTGGAATATATCTTCGCCTGGAAAGGATTGGGATTTGTTATTGTAGATGCACTTAGCAATTACGATCTGCCATTGGTGCTGGGCTGTGTGTTGATTATCTCAATCATTTTTGTTATTATCAATATGCTGGTAGATATTATTTACTCGCTTCTCGATCCGAGAGTAAGATTTTATTGAGGTTATTTGCCTTTATTCATGCCTTACCATAAGTTCAAATGACATTATTTCCTTAAAATCTTTGAGTATTAACTTCCAATTATATATTTTCGTATCTTAAATTTTTGCTTAATTGCTCAGTGATGGAAACCTATGACCCAAAAGACTCTGTTCAGAATGAACAATTCGACCGAGACAATGTGCCGGCCGAAACTACACCCGATCCTTCCCTCCTTCAACCGGAGTTTGACACATCTGATAAACCCCAACAATCCGAAAATATTGATGATCTGGGGCTTACTCAATACACTGACGAAACAGATGATGATGAGATAAATGTTGACCCAAGCAATATTGACGAATCATTACCTGAAATTGCAGAAGATAACCATGAACATATTGAAGATTATTCACAATTCTCGAAAGAAGAATTGATCAATAGGTTAGCTAACTTACTTTCTACTAAACCATTTGAAAAAATTCGGACGCTTGTTGAAATTATAAAGAGTAATTTCTATAAGAAAAACAAAGCTGATTTTGAAAAATTTCGACAAGAAGCAGAAGATAGGGGCGAAGCAGTTCCACTTGTCCCTGAGACTGATCCGCTTGAAGAACGTTTAAAAGACCTTCTGAAAAAATATCGCGAGCTTAAAGCGTTATATAACCAAAAATCTGAAGCTGGGAAACAAAAAAATCTTCAGGAAAAATATAAGATTATAGATGAGATCAAGGATCTCATTAACCGTAAAGAGTCAATTAATGAAACGTTCCAACAATTCCGTGAACTTCAAAACCGGTGGCGTTCTATTGGCGTAGTTCCCCAACAGGGACTAAAGGACATGTGGGATACCTACCATCACTTTGTTGAAATGTTTTATGATTTTATTAAGATCAATAAGGAACTTCGTGATCTTGATCTTAAGAAAAACCTCGAAGCAAAGATTGAGCTTTGCGAAAAAGCCGAAGACCTGCTTCTGGAATCTTCCGTGCTTAAAGCCTTTAATGCGTTGCAGAAGCTCCATGAACAATGGCGTGAAATAGGCCCTGTTCCGCAGGAAATGAAAACTGAGATTTGGGAACGGTTTAAAACCATTACCGCAAAAATTAACAAGCATCACCAGGAATACTATGAGAAGTTGAAAGAACTTCAAAAGAAAAACCTGGAATCGAAAACCATCCTTTGCGAACGCACTGAAGAACTTAGTAATATCGAAATAAAAACCGCGAGAGACTGGGAACAGCGCTACCAGGAAATGGTTGAGCTGCAGAAAATATGGCGTGGTATTGGCTTTACTCCCAAAAAGGACAATAACAAAATATATAACCGTTTCCGAACGGCGTGCGATAATTTCTTTTCGCGCAAACGCGAATTTTTCGCTCACAACAAAGAGGAACAGATCAATAATTTACAATTGAAAACCGATCTTTGCATTCAGGCTGAAACCCTAATGGACAGCAACGAGTGGAAAGCTGCGACCGAAGATTTTATTAAGCTTCAGAAAAAATGGAAAGAAATTGGTCCGGTGCCCCGGAAACAATCTGACCAAATTTGGAAGCGCTTTCGTGCAGCCTGCGATCATTTTTTCAATGGCAAAGCACAGCATTACAATAGTATAGATTCGCAATACGAAGAAAACCATAAGTTAAAACTTAATCTTATAAGCGAAATCGAAGCTTTTGTTTCAGGCGACGATACTGAAAAAAATTTTGAAACCTTAAAAGATTTTCAGCATCGTTGGAGCGAGATAGGCTTTGTGCCACTCAAATTCAAGGAGGAAGTGCAAAAAAAATACCGGGAAGTCATTAATCGGCACTTTGATAATTTAAACATTGACGATGCCCGAAAAAACATTATTAAGTTTAAAAACAAAATTGAAAACCTTTCCACTAAACCTAAGGGCGAACGAAAGCTTTTGATGGAGCGCGACAAATATATAAGTAAGCTCAAACAGCTTGAAAATGACATTGTTGTTTTGGAAAACAATATAGGTTTCTTTGCCAAATCGAAAAACGCAGAATCCATGATTGCTGAGGTACAGCGGAAAATCCAGGCAGGAAAGGATGAAATAAAGCTTTTGGAAGAAAAAGTCCGCATGATCGATAGCATGGATGAAGAGGAATAAAATGAAAAATTGAAGTGAGAAGAAGTTAAGAGAAGTTACAGGAAGTCAAAGAATGCATTTATGCTATAACTTCCCTTAACTCCTGTAACTTTCTTTTAACTTCCAACAAATTAATATTTGAATTGTAAATAAATTAAACTTGAATCCTACTAAATACATATTTGTCACAGGAGGTGTGACCTCATCGTTGGGAAAAGGAATAATCTCAGCTTCACTGGCTAAGCTACTTCAGGCCAGGGGATATTCCGTAACCATTCAGAAACTCGACCCTTATATTAATGTCGATCCGGGCACATTAAATCCTTATGAACATGGCGAGTGCTATGTAACTTTGGATGGAGCTGAAACAGACCTGGATCTGGGCCATTATGAACGATTCCTGGGTGATCCGACAACACAGGCAAACAACATTACCACCGGCCGTATTTATCAGACTGTGATCAATAAGGAACGCAGGGGCGATTACCTCGGCAAAACAGTACAGGTGATCCCACACATTACTGATGAAATTAAACGCCGCATCAAATTGCTTGGGACCTCGCATAAATACGACGTAGTGATCACAGAGATAGGTGGAACCGTAGGCGACATAGAATCGCTGCCTTATATTGAGGCTGTGCGTCAGTTACGTTGGGAACTGGGTGTTTCAAACTCTCTGGTTATTCATCTTACATTAGTACCTTATCTGGCTGCATCTGGCGAGCTAAAAACAAAGCCTACCCAGCACTCGGTGAAGGCACTGCTTGAAAGTGGGGTACAACCCGATATTCTCGTGCTTCGCACTGAAAAAACACTTAATGACGATATTCGTAAAAAAGTGGCTTTGTTCTGCAATGTGGACAGTAATTCGGTGGTAGAATCAATTGATGTATCTACCATTTATGAAGTACCCATACTTATGCAAAAAGAAAAGCTTGACGTAACTGCTTTAAAGAAACTTCAACTAACCATAAACGAAACTCCAAAACTTTCCGATTGGAAAGAGTTTCTCAAAAAACTTCAACATCCGAAATATCAGGTAAGAATAGCCTTAGTTGGTAAATACGTCGAACTGCCCGATGCCTATAAATCTATTGTTGAATCATTTATTCATGCCGGTGCTAAAAATGAATGTAAAGTTGACCTGGTTAGTATTCATTCAGAAACCATTAACGAGCATACCGTAGAAGGACTTCTGAAAGGATTCTCCGGAATAGTTGTAGCCCCGGGGTTTGGCGAGAGAGGTATTGATGGGAAAATTCTTACAGCACAATATGCAAGAGAAAAAAATATCCCATATTTCGGTATTTGTCTGGGAATGCAGGTAGCTGTAATTGAGTTTGCACGTCATGTTCTGGGATATGCCAATGCTCATTCTACTGAAATGAGCCATACTTCGACTTATCCGGTGATAGATCTTATGGAACAGCAAAAAGGGGTCACCGAAAAAGGCGGGACTATGAGATTAGGCGCTTATCCTTGCACGATTAAGGAACACACTAAAACGCACGATGCTTATGGTGTAACCCAAATTTCTGAACGTCACCGTCACCGTTATGAGTTTAACAATGAGTATTTATGCGAATTTGAAAAAGCAGGAATGATTGCTACGGGTATTAACCCTGAAACAAATCTTGTGGAAATTATCGAAATACCCTCCCATTCTTGGTTTATAGGTGTACAATTCCATCCCGAATATAGCAGTACGGTTATAAATCCGCACCCGTTATTCGTAGCTTTTGTTAAGGCTGCCATGCAATATAAAGCAGATTAATAAATTTATCTCAGATTTTTAAATCTTTTTTTTTATAGCTTTGTGGCTGCAAAAAAAGGAATAGGTATTATTTTGTAAACATTTAATCAATAAGATTTAGGAATATAACATGGATAGAAATACAGTCATAGGTCTGGTTTTAATTGTAGGGATTCTTATGCTTTGGGGTGTTATATTTAAACCCTCGCAACAACAAGTTGAAGCAGACAAACGGAAACGTGATTCCATAATGCTGGTTCAACAGCAGGAACAAACGAAGCAACAGCAACAGATTGCCAAACAAGATACCTTAAAAAATAAGAATGTTTCCCAATCAGCAGATTCATCTAAGAATAAGGAATTAAAGGATAAATTTGGATCTTTTGCCGCTTCTGTAAAGGATACCAATGAATTTATAACCCTTGAAAATAACTTGCTGAAAATTAAACTTAGCGCCAAAGGTGGACGTCCATATTCGGCAGAGTTAAAAAAATATACCAGGTACGATGCCCTTCCGGTAGTTTTGTTTAATGGCGATTCGACCAAACTTGGCCTTAATTTCTTTTCTCAAAATAACAGGCAGATTTCAACCAACGATATGTATTTTAAACCTTTGACCAAGGGTAAACAAATTGTTGTAAAAGATAGGCCCGATTCGGTTTCTTTGCGGCTGTATGCAGGTAAACATTCTTACATCGAGTATATTTATTCGATGAAGCCGAACGATTATATGGTCCGGTTCACCATTAATTTTGTGAACATGGACAGTATTATTGCCCGGAACTACCCTACAATTGACTTAAATTGGGCTATGTATGTGCCCCGACAGGAACAAGGCGCAAAGAACGAAAATAATTATACCAATATTCAAATCAAATATTACCAGGACGATGACGAATCATTAAGCTCTGCTAAAGACGTAAAAAAGGAGGTGCCTACCCGATTGAAATGGCTTGCTTTTAAGCAACAGTTTTTTTCATCAGTGCTTATAGCAGGCGAAAGTTTCAATAATGCCAGCTTAGAATCGAATAGAATTGAGGATATGACGAAGTATCTTAAACATTATTCTGCTTCCGTCGCCATCAATTACGAAAGCAAACCGACATACTCGGTTCCGATGAATTTCTACTTTGGCCCAAATCATTATAGAACATTAAAGAAATACAATCTCGGTCTTGAAAGTCTTGTTTTCCTTGGAAAAAATATTGTCCGTTGGATTAATCGATATGTAATTCTCTCCATCTTTAATTGGTTAAATAATTTTATATCGAATTTTGGTATTATTATCCTTCTGCTTACTATTATCATTAAAATAGGGCTCTTCCCACTCACTTACAAATCTTACATATCTCAAGCCAAGATGAGGGTATTAAAGCCACAGATTGATGAAATCAACAAAAAAATTCCTAAGGAAAAGGCTATGGAACGCCAGCAAGCCACTATGGCTTTATACAAAAAAGCAGGCGTAAACCCATTGGGTGGTTGTTTGCCAATGCTGTTGCAATTCCCGATTCTTTTTGCCATGTTTCGTTTATTTCCAACATCCATTGAATTACGTCATCAACATTTTCTCTGGGCTACCGACCTTTCAACGTACGATTCTATATTTTCATGGACTGCACAGATACCTTTGATCAGTACATTTTACGGCAATCACATCAGCTTGTTTACCTTACTGATGACAGTGTCAACCATCCTCAGTATGCGCATGAGCCAGAGTACATCAGCCGATTATTCGGCAATGCCAGGGATGAAAAACATGATGTATATTATGCCTGTGATGTTTATGTTCGTCCTTAATAATTTCTCAGCGGGACTGACTTATTATTATTTCCTGGCAAATGTCATCACTATTGGTCAAAACGAGTTATTTAAACGTATGATTGACGAGGAGAAGCTATTGAAACAAATCCATGCCAACAAGGCTAAGCCTGTTAAGAAATCAAACTTTCAGGAACGACTTGCAAAAATGGCCAAGGAAAGGGGTTATAAGATGCCGAAGAAATAAAATTTGATTAATAACCAATCAACCAAAGGGTTCGTTCTTCTTCAATACAACGGTTAACAAGATCGAAAAGCTGTTGATTTATTTCAATGAGCTTGTGCTTATACTGTTCCCAATTTAAACGCCAGTTCTTATCAATCTTTTCGAGCTCTACTACAAAACCACCACCGAGAAATTTGCTTCCTGCAAAATCTACAAAGTTCTCATAACTATCAATTCTTTCAATATTTTTGATGTTTGCGGTGAGTTCGTTTAATAATACAACAAGGTTCCTGGCATTGTACTTAGTAGGACCGAAATAGTCGAACAAGTTGTTGCTTTTCTCAAAACAATTGGAGAACAGGTTGAAAAGTTCCGTGTCCATGTATAACGAATCTTTATCGCAACGTTGAAAAGCCTCTATATCGCCCGTAATATTAAATTCAACAAAATTCAGGTTGTTAGCCCCGTAAATTTCTAATTGCATTGTGTTAATATTATTGAATTTATCAAAAATACAAAAAATACCCATATCATAAATTATTACAATAGTTAAATTGCATTTGATATTCGGTTGATAATCCTTTAATTTGTATGATTATTAATCATCAGCACTATTCATTGGTATGGTACAAAATCTTAAACCCGAAGAACGAATCGGTAATTTATTTCAACAATACTCGCAAAGACTGCCGGATCAGATCATAAAACTTCCTCCTTCTGGTTCGTACAGGCAGTATTACCGTATAATAAGCAATGGACAAAGTACAATAGGGGCATACAACGAGGACAGGGCCGAAAACATTGCATTTTTGTCGTTTACCAAACACTTTTATAAGAAAGGGCTCCCGGTACCACAACCTTTGTCCGAAGATTTAGATAACAATGTTTACCTGATCCAGGATTTGGGAGATACTACGTTGCTCAATTATATTCAAAATTTGAATTATCCTCGTGAAATACACACAAGTATAGTCGATACTTATAAGCAAATTTTACAGCAACTACCAAGATTCCAGGTTTTGGGTAATGAAGGCCTGGATTACTCGTTATGTCATCCGCGTCACTCTTTTGACCGGCAGTCGATGATGTGGGACTTAAATTATTTTAAATATTATTTTCTGAAACTTGCAAAGGTGCCTTTTAACGAGCAGGAACTTGAAAACGATTTTAACGTATTTGTTGATTTTTTGCTCACCGCGGATTGTAATTATTTCCTTTACCGCGATTTCCAAAGCCGAAACGTGATGATGCTTGACGGTAAGCCTTATTTTATTGATTACCAGGGAGGCCGGAAAGGAGCATTGCAATACGATATTGCTTCTATGCTTTTCGAGGCTAAAACTAGCTTGCCTGCTAATGTTCGTGAAGAGCTGCTGGAATTTTATCTCTCCTCACTGAACAATTACCTGCCTATATCTCAAGAAGATTTTATGCATCATTATTACGGGTATGTTTATATTCGACTTATGCAGGCTATGGGAGCTTATGGTTTTAGGGGATTGTATGAAAAGAAAGAGCTTTTCCTTCAAAGCATACCGCCTGCATTAAACAATTTGGAATGGCTGCTTAGTCACGTTAAACTTCCGGTGCAATTGCCCGAATTGATGAGGGTTTGGGAATACCTGACAGAATCGGACTATATCAGGCAACTGGCCAAAAATCATTTGCTCTTAACCATAACAATCAATAGCTTTTCGTACCGGCGCAGTATTCCAACTGATGAGTCGGCCAATGGTGGCGGATTCGTATTCGATTGCAGGGCAGTGCACAACCCTGGCAGATACGATAAATACAAAGACCTTACCGGAAAAGATAAGCCTGTTCAGGAATTCCTCCGCAAAGAACCGGAAATGAACGAATTTCTTGAAGCTGTATATAAATTAGTGGACCGATCGGTTGAGAAGTATCTCGAACGTGGATTTACCAGCCTTATGGTTAATTTCGGTTGTACCGGCGGCCAACACCGTTCTGTATATGCTGCCGAGATGCTCAGCAAGCACTTATCACAAAAATCCAAAGAAAAGAATTTGGTAGTGAATCTGAGGCACAGAGAACTGGAGATGAATGGGTAGTAAGTTGCAGGTGGCATTTGGTATCATGTAACGAAACAGGTACTTAGGCTTTAGGCTATAAGATAAATTTCTTAAAACGTTTTACCGTTTTGGAGTTTATAAAAATTGACACACAATTGATTTGCATTTTTCTAAATTCATGACTGCCTATAGTCTAAACAACCTGAATAGTTTCCTAATGTTCTATAGTCGCTTTAGGAAAATAAAGAGCATTGTTTTCTTTATTCTATTTATGAGTATGTCTGTTACAGTTAAGGTTAATATTTTTATTTTTACGCACGATAACCAAAATAAATAAATCGATGAAGGCCTTATTACCCCTGTTATTTTTTATTATTTACTGCCAGTTTATTCCTGCAAACGTTAATGCGGCTAAACAGCACAAGGCCGAATATCGTTTGAAAGATACAGTACTTGTTTTAGACCTTATTAAAAAAGCAAGGGAATCGTTGTATCAATCATTGGATAGTGCATTTATTTATGCAAAGAAAGCCATAAAAATTTCTGGGAAAATCGGCTATACAAAAGGCAAAGGCTGGGGATATCATCGCATTAGTCAGGCGTTTGATGTCTTGGGATCGAGCGACTCTGCCTTTAAATATGGCAATATAGCCCAACAATACCTTAGGTCAATAAACGATTCGCTTGGTTTAGCCCATAGTTTATATACTTTTGGGAATATTTATCTCTATAAATCATGGTATGAGGCTGCTTTGAAATATTATTTTGATGCTAATGTGATATACCAAAAGTTGAAATCCGCGTCCGATATAAACAATTGTGACGGGGCTATAGGTATTGTTTATCTATATCTCAAAGATTGGCGTAGGAGTTTGTATTTTTTAATATTAACTGCAGAATATGAAAAAAAGGCAAATAACGAGACAGGATTGGCAGAAACATACGGCGATATAGGTAGTGTTTATGTTAAACTCGGAAAGCAAGATTCAGCCTTCATATATTTTAAACTTGCAGAAAAAATTGCAGTTAAAACAAATAATATGCGTGTTCTCACAGCCATAAATAATAACCTTGGGTCAATTGCAAGAGAACGTCATGATTATACTTCTGCAATCCGGTATATTACAAAATCAATTGAACTTAAGAATACTTATAAGTACAATGAAGGGCTGGGGGAAAATTACATTAATCTTGGCGCTGTATATGCATTAACCGGCAATTACCAAAAGGCGCTTAATTATTTTAATCAAGCCATTGAGTATTGCAAGCAATTTAATGCCAAAGAAGATCTTGTAACAGGCTATAAATCTCTTTCCGAATTATATGAAAAAAACGGCGATATCCGAAATGCGCTTGCTGCTTATAAAAATTACTTAAATTTAAACGACTCGCTTTCTTTTAAGAAATACAATGAACGGGTGGCCCAATGGCAAACATTATATGAGCTAAAAAATAATGAGTTTAAGTTAGAAGGTGCGAATAAAGAATTAACTATTAAAAATATAACCATTAAAAAAAACAGGGTTTTTCAGTCGTTCTTACTCACACTGGTTGGAGCTTTGGTTTTGGCTTCTATTCTTTTAATTTTGATGATACGGTTTCGCAATGCTATGCTCAAAAATGCCGAATTGCAAGTAAAAAATAAAGAATTTGAAAACCGGCAGTTACTGGATGCAAAAAAAATTCATGAACTGGAATTGCATAACAGTAGGAAAGAGATATCCATGCTTACGTTAAATTTTATCAGCAACAACGATACGTTAAGTAAAATCATGCAAATTGCTGAAAATGAAGATAAACAGGAGGGTAACAACCTGTATACATCCCTTGATAAAATAAAGCAATTAGCGTTCGATTACATTGATCCTGAATTATATTGGAAAAAATTCAGGCAAACCTTTGATCATACCAATCCAGGTTATTTTGGCAGAATTAAGACGAACTATCCCGAATTGTCAGAATATGAAATAAAATTGTGTGCTTATATTTCAGTTGGTCTAAAATCGGAAGAAATAGCCAAAATTTTACATATCACTGCACCTTCGGTAAATAAAAGCCGTAACCGGCTCAGGAAAAAGCTATCGGTTACAGAAGGGGTTAACCTTGCGGAGTTCCTGGAAAATATATGATTGGAATGGAAAGCATGGAACGCGGATGACACGGATACCATTGTCACGGGATCGCTGTTTTACTTATTAATCAGGGCTGTAGTTTAATAAGATAATGAACAACGCAATTCTAAACTACAGCCACATAGTCCGAATCAAAGCTCTCATGTTATTTTCAGCCTCTGGTATGATCTTGTCCTACAGTCTAATAGTCTAAAACTTAACTTCCTAAATAGTTTCAATCAGTTTAGATCAGCGTTCCGCTTAGTGGATCAGCGTCATGCGTGTTCCATTATTGAACATCAAGTTATTGCAATTTATTTTTTCTATGTCATACCATTTGTCATACCTGATTTTTTGCAAGTAGGACACGTATTTTTTTCTTTTGCGCTCGAATTGGTTTCAAAAACAATAGCCAATAAACCAATTCAATCATTCAATGAGCTAACACATTAAATCATTCCTTATGACGAAAAGTAAATTCATGTTCATTGTAACAACCTATATTTTAGATTGCAGTTATAATCAATTCTGGAAACTTGAAATACCTGATCTATCAGAACTCACATCCCTAATTTGTAATGATAACCCATATCTTTATGATATAAAAATGTCACCGTACGCGCCTCTGCAAGGTTTGAATTGCACAAATTGTAATCTGCTATTTACGGTACTTAGCTTGACGGCCATGGGTGGGAATCTTAGCCGAACAGGGTTAGGGTTATAATATTTTAACTTATATAAACTTTATTATGAAAACAAAAACTTTACTCCTCTCTTTGTTTATCTCTTTGGTAATTCATCCTTTGTATTCGCAAATCTATAGCCCGGCAGATTCAGCTGCTCTGGTGGCCATTGACAAAAAATGCGATATAAATGATAGCCTTAACTGGGACAGGGAGGCCGATCCTGGCAAATGGAAAGGTGTAAAATGGAATGATAGTGTCCCTAAAAGGGTAAAATTTTTAAATATATCCTCCCATGTAAAATTAATTGATACATTGGATGTTACAGCGCTTAAAGATTTGATAGCTTTAGGATCTATGGGAAATCAATTATCAGCTTTGAATGTCGCGGGCCTGGCTAACTTAACGAATTTGTATTGCGACCGTAACCAATTGACCACTTTGAATCTAAATGGCCTTACTAACTTACGTATATTATTTTGTGATAACAACCAATTAACCAGCCTTGAGGTTACAAATTTGAAAAATTTGGTACAGTTAACTTGTGATAATAATAAACTGACAAGCTTGAACGTAACGAATTTAGATAGCCTTAAAATCTTTACCTGCTCATATAACCAGTTATCTGTCCTGGACCTTAATGGATTGCCTAATCTACAGCAATTAAATTGTGGTAACAATTCATTAACCAATTTAGATGTAACGGGTTTAAAAAATCTGACAACCTTGGCCTTTGGTTTTACTCTTATAACACACCTTGATGTAATAAACCTAACCAACTTAACGAATTTAAATTGCGACAATAATAAATTAGAAAGCCTGGAGATTTCAAATGATACCTCGCTGACAACGCTGACTTGTTTAGGTAATAAGTTAACTGACCTGGATGTTAGTAGTTTGAAGGAATTATCATTATTAGATTGCAGAAACAATCTTTTAACAGGTTTAAATGTAGCAGGTTTAAGTAAGTTAAAAATTTTATATTGCAGTTTTAATAAACTAAAGAGCATTATATTCAATGATTTGAATAACCTGACATCGTTACTCTGCAGTTCAAATCAATTAACTACCCTGGATGTTTCAGGCCTGACTAACCTGACCCATTTGGACTGTTCCTATAATAAACTGCCTTTCTCCTCACTGGCCACAGCAGGCCCGAATGTAAGCTCTTTTGTATATGACAACCAGGATACCATTTTTGCCCGGCAAATATGTTCCGGTAATATAACCATTGATTACTCTGCCGAGGCTTTAATCAAAGGCAAAGCTACCAATTTTGTCTTCTATAAAAATCATATATGGGTAGCAACCAATACCACGGGATTATTGACTACTACAGGTATGGGCGATTATTTTTGTCAGATGACCAATTTTTCATTATTTTTTACGCAATTAATAACTGCCAGGATTACCATTTTGCCAGGTTTAGCGGTTTCCCCATCCATAATCAATATGGGTCCGGCTGCCAATAGCGCCACATTTAATATTACATCCAATATAACCTGGAACGTTACCAAAACTGCTTCTACCTGGTTAACGTTAAGCGCTGCATCAGGTACAAATAATGGGCTGATAACCTTAACAGCAACTGCTAATACAGGCGCCACAGCACGTACAGACACTATAACTATATCCGGCACAGGTGTTGCCTCTCAAACGGTAACTATAACCCAGGCAGGAGCAACAGCAATACCCATGTTGTCCGCTTCGGTATCGACCTTAGCTATTAACGCAGCCGCTAATAGCACAGCTACATTTGACATTGCATCC